>Ga0190284_1000485_pt1 | contig 22444 bp, 13 predicted proteins | sample 48691812_MG_FD_161668 | JGI IMG/M metagenome (GOLD analysis project Ga0190284, IMG submission 161668) | Hydrothermal vent microbial mat bacterial communities from Southern Trench, Guaymas Basin, Mexico - 4869-18-1-2_MG | ecosystem: Environmental > Aquatic > Marine > Hydrothermal vents >...
CAGCAGCGGCTCCAATGAATTCGGAAGCGGCACCCAGCTCAAGCGCGATCTCGCCGCCGAAATTGCCGCCCTGCTCGCGTTTTCGGCCACCCGCAACAACGATCGGATTGGCTTGATTCTTTTTTCCGATCAAGTCGAAAAAACGATTCCACCGCGCAAAGGAACCACCGCTCACGTCCTGCGCCTCATCCGCGAAGTCCTCGACTGCAAACCCCAAAGTCGGAAAACCGACGTCCGGCCCGCGCTCGACTTCCTCAATCACACCCAAAACCGAAAAGCCGTCACCTTTCTCATCAGCGACTTCATCTTTCCCGACGAGTGCGAACGGCTATTGAAGATCACCGCCCGCCGTCACGACTTGATCGCGGTCTCGATTAACGACCCGCGCGAACGCGCCTGGCCGCGAGCCGGACTGGTCGAATGGCGCGACCCGGAAAGCGGCCATCGCGTCATGGCGGACACCTCCTGTGTCGCCGTCCGAAAAGCGCTGCTTCTCGAGCAGGAACAGCGCACCGAAAGACTGCACCGCACCCTGCGGCGCGCCGGCATCGACATCATTGAACTCTTTACTGGTGAAGCCACCGATCGCGCCTTTATGAAATTTTTCCGACAACGGAGCCGCAGAAGATGAAATGGGTTGTTCGATATTGGTTATTATTGGGTATTGGGCTCACACTGCTTAGCGGATGTGAAAAACCGGCCGAACGTCCCTCTGAAGGATTTTCGGTTCAGGCCAGCCTCAGCACAAATGCACTCACTGTCGGCGACCCCGTCACGCTCACCCTCACCGCCCGCCACCCAGCAGGCAGCACTGTTCATTTTCCAAACATCGGAAAAAATAAAGAAACCGTTGTGCAGGGTCGCTCCTCCGAAGAGCGTAGAATCGCCGCTGGGATTCTTGAAACCGAAGAATCCATCCGGTTGACCTCCTTCCGCGTCGGCGACTGGATCATACTCACCAATCCAGCCACCTGCACCTTTTCGAACGGAACCGCAAAAACAGAAACCTTTCCCGAAGTGCTTCTGCACGTACACAGCACCCTGTCGGAAACCAACGCCACCCAACTCTCTGACATCAAAGACATCGTCAAGCCGTCCTTGCGAATCTCACCCAAACTCTGGATTCCCGCACTCATCATTTCACTCATCATCATCCTGATCCTGATCGTCTCACGCAGACGGAACAAACCGCGCACCATTCTCCAAACACCAGACCCCGAGCCACCGCACATCATTGCTCGCCGCGCACTCGACGCCCTGCGTTCCAAACCCTGGAGCCCGGAACCGTTCTTTACCGAGCTCTCACGGATCCTGCGCACCTATCTCGAGGACCGCTTTCGCATCAATGCGCCTGAATCCACCACGGAAGAACTGACGCGCAGCATGTCGCACGATGCCCGTCTAGAAATTAAAGAACAGCAGACGCTGCGCAACTTCCTCACACAGGCCGACCTGGTCAAATTTGCCCGCGCCGATGCCGAGGGCGACGTCATGCGATCCGCCTTCGCCACCGTTGAGGAGTTTGTCGAACAGACCAAAGAAGAACCAAAGGAGGACGTCGAATGAGATTTGCTCATCCAGCCCTCCTGCTTCTTCTGTTGCTCATTCCGGCTCTGCTTTGGTGGCGGTCGCGGCGGCGCGGCACGGCGATCAACTTCCCCGACAGCGCATTACTCAACCGTCTTCCGGTCAGCTGGGCAGTCCGCATTCAGCCACTTCTGTCCGTTCTCTACGCCGCCGGACTGGCCTGCCTCATCATCGCCATCGCCCGTCCGCAGCGCGGACTCAGCGAAAGCCGCGTAAATACAGAAGGCGTGGACATCGTTCTGCTTCTCGACCTGTCCACCTCCATGGACACTCCGGACTTTGCCCGCAACGGACGACGCCAAACCCGCATCGACTCCGCCAAACAGGTCATCAGCGACTTTATCGCCAAACGCAAAGACGACCGGATCGGCATGGTCGGTTTCGCCGCGCTTCCCTATTCCATCGCGCCGCTCACGCTCGACCACAGCTGGCTCGTTCAACGGATGGACGGCCTGCAAACCGGTATGCTCGAAGATGGAACCGCCATCGGCGATGCCATTGCCTCGGCCATCAACCGCCTGCGCGACAGCGAGGCAAAAAGCCGGATTGTCATTCTGGTCACCGACGGTGAAAACAACCGTGGCGAATTAACCCCCGAAAACGCGGCACAAGCCGCCGCCGCGCTCGGCATCAAAATCTACACCATCGGCATCGGCGGGGGACTGCCTGTTCGGCAGGGATTTTTCTTCCAAGCCCCGCAGCAAATCGACACCACCACCCTTGAAGAAGTCGCTAAAATCAGCGACGGGGAATTTTTCCGCGCCAAAGACCTCGCCACCCTCAAGGCCGTGTACGACGAAATCGACCGCCTCGAAAAAACCGAAATTGAAATGATGCAATTCACCCGTTTCGAGGAAAAATCCGGCGGCTGGCTGATCGCCGCGCTGATTTTCCTGACCTTGGAAAAACTCGGTTCTCTTTCACGCTTCGGGAGGATTACATCATGAGATTTGGTGCTCCAGAATTCATCAAATGGCTTCTGCTGATTATCCCGTTGATCCTTCTGTTCATCTGGATGCACCGGCAGCGAAACCGGCGGCTTGCCTCCCTGATTTCTTCCAAGGTTTGGAAAAACGTCATCCCCGGACGCAGTGCCAAACGAAGCCGCGCCCGCACGAGCCTGCGCCTGCTGGTGATCTTCTGCGTCCTGCTGGCCCTCACTCGCCCGCAGTGGGGCTCGCACTGGGAAGAGGTCAAGCAACGCGGACTCGATATCATCGTCGTGCTCGACACATCAAAAAGCATGCTCGCCGAGGACATTAAACCCAACCGCCTGCAGCAGGCGCAGTGGGCGGTGCGCGATTTTGTAAAGCAGATCAAGGGCGACCGCATCGGCCTCATCGCGTTTGCCGGCAGCAGCTTTTTGCAATGCCCTGTCACGGTTGATTACGCCGCCTTCACCATGATGCTCAACGACCTCTACGCGGGCATCATCCCGCGCGGCGGAACTGCCATTGAGCAGGCACTCCAAACTGCGGTCGACAGCTTTGATAAAGAGTCCGCTGCCGACCGCGTGATCATCCTCATCACGGACGGCGAAGATCACGAAGGCGACCCGCTGAAGATCACCGAACGGCTCCGCAAAGACGACATCAAACTCTTTAGCATCGGTGTCGGCACGCTCGAAGGCGAATTGGTTCCGACCGATAAAGGATACGTGAAAGATTCTCAGGGTCGCGTGGTCAAAAGTTCGCTCAACGAAACTTTACTTGAAAAACTGGCGCGCGAAACCGGGGGCTTCTACGTCCGAAGCGCACCCGGCGACTTCGGTCTCGACCGGATTTACAAGATGGGCATTTCCAGCCTCCAGCGTGGCGAACAGGAAACACGGCTTGCGAAAGTCTACGAAGAACAATTCGGCTGGTTTGCCGCCGCCGCTCTGTTTTTCCTGCTAGCCGAAGGAGTGATCCGTCCGCGTTCTATTGCTCTGTTTTTGATTTTATTCTGCCTGCCGAACGCACAGGCCGCAGAGTGGGTGAAAGCCTACCGTGGCGGCGACTACAGCAACGCATTCCAAACCCTGGAACAAACCGTCGAGAAATTTCCAGACATTGGAAACTACAACCGAGGCAATGTGCTCTACCGACAGAAAGATTTCCAAGGTTCGGAAAAAGCCTATAGTTCCGCCGCCGCGCAGACCACCGACGACCAGCTGAAACAAAAGGCGCTCTACAACCGTGGCACCGCCCTGCTCGCCAGCTGTACGGGCAATTTGCAAGTCGCTCCCGAACAGCAGATCGACGCAAAAATTGCCGCCGCCACGCAAGCCGCCGGATTGTTTGAGCAGGCATTGGCACTCAACCCGGACGATCTGGATGCAAAACAGAATCTGGAACGCGCTATCAACCTGAAAAAACAACTCGAACAGCAGAGACAGGAACAGGAAAAACAGCAAAAGCAGGATCAGAAGCAGGAGCAAGAGCAGAAAAAAGATTCAAAGGACAAACAGGACGAAAAGAAAAAAGATCAGTCCGACAAGTCCGACCAAAAAGAACAGCAGGAACAAGAGCAGCAACAACAGCAAAATCAAGAACAGGATCAAAAGAAGGGACAGCAACAACAACAATCTCAACCGCAACAGCAGGCGGGCGAAATGAGTGAAGAGGAAGCGCAACAGCTTCTTGACGCGATGAAACAGGATGAGCAGGATCAACGGGCAAATTTAAGACCCTATCTGGGTCAACCCGTACGGGTAAATAAAGATTGGTGACGGAGAAAAAATTGAAATTGGAAACTGGAAACTTTAAATCTGTTTTTCTGACCTTGCTCTTGTCAGCCGGAGCCGTGTTTGGCGAAGCGACGATGAAAATCCAGCCGCCGCTGATTGAGCTGAGTGAATCGGCGACGCTGAGCGTTGAGGTGCGAGACACCAAGAACCCCCGACCGCCTTCCATCCCGGATGTGACCGGACTGACTATCCGCTACGCAGGACAATCCACGCAGCACAGTTGGGTGAACGGCAGATCGGACAGCTTTACCGCATTTAACTTTAAAATTTATCCCCAACAAACCGGAACGTTCACCATCGGACCGTTTCAATACGAATCGCAAACGCTTCGGGGTCAAATCAAAGTGGTTGCTGGATCTTCCGAAGCACAGCAGGCACAAAGCTGGAGCGATCTGCTCTTCGCCAAACTGGAAACCGATCGCGACCGTGCTTATGTGCAGGAACCCTTTACTCTGAAACTCTCTATCTATTCACGACAGGGTCTTCAACTGGCGGGGAACATCGGGCTGAACGGCATGCCTCAGACCGGACTGCCTGAGTTGGAGTGGCAGGAGGGGCCACCGGGACGCGAAGTGATCAACGGCTCCATCTTTGACGTTCGTCATTTCACCGCCCGTACCCGCGCCATGGGTTCGGGAATATTCACATTCAAGCCGTCTGTTACCGTACCGGTGGTGGTTCCAAACCAAAACCGACGCTCCCGCGATCCATTCTTCGACTCCATGTTCCAGCGCACAGAAACCCGTCCGGTAAATGTGCCGGTTGCTGAACTAACCGTGAATGTGAAACCGTTGCCGGAGCTCAGCCGCCCGAAAAGTTTCCGTGGAGCGGTTGGTCGATTTGCCTTTCAAACGGCCGCACAACCGACATCTGTACAGATCGGCGACCCCATCACCCTGCAGTGTGTCATCCGCGGCGACGGAAATTTCGACCGCGTCATGATGCCGCCGCTGGCGGTGGATGATTCGTTCCGCCTTTTCGGCGATCCCGTCCGCAAACAGACCCTCGGCGCGGTCGTTTTCGAGCAGGTCATCTCCCCGCGCTCGGCCGATGTAACAGAGATCCCGCCCATCGCGTTTTCGTTCTTCGACACGCAGTCCGGACAATACCGCACCGTTCAAAGCGCACCGATTCCAGTGACCGTAACGGCCGGTTCGAACAGCACGGCACAAGTGTTTGCCGCAAAAGAAAACGTCCTTCCAACGCTACCTCAAGAACATGCCTTTGCCACAGAGAGCGATCTTCAACGGGTCGCACAATGGGTTTCCAATGTTTGGAAAAACATTCGACCCTGGCTCTGGACAATCCCTGCGGTACTGGGAGCCGGATTATTTCTTCTCGTTGTTCAAAAGCTCTATTCCTGGCGACGAAAAGACGTCGCAAGCGTTCGCCGTCAAAAGGCTCCCAAAGCGGCTCGGCAAGCTCTGCGCGCCGCCGCGCAGGCCCAGAAGCGAGGCGACGCAACCGCTTTTTATAATGCTCTAGGAACCGCCCTGACTGATTATTTTGCAAATCGGCTAAACCTTGCGCCGGGCGAAGTCTCCGCAAGTATCGTCATTCAGGCCTTAAAAAAAACCGACCTTCCCCCCGAAAGGATTGATCGCTTAAAGAACCTTTTCGAGCAAGTTGATGCCGAACGTTACAGCCCAACCCCGACTTCTCTCGAAGAAGCTGAAGAGACTCTGGCCTTTTTGACCCAAACCCTCAAACGGTGCGAAAAAATCAAACGCGGGTTCTCGTGAAAACACCCCTTATAGAAAAGAAAACAGTCCTTATTACCGGATGCTCGTCGGGCATCGGGCTGGCGACCGCCAAACTTCTGCGCGACAACGGGTGGCAGGTCGCGCCAACGGCGCGTAAGGCCGAAGACCTCGACATGCTCCGCGCCGAGGGCTTCGAGCCGATCATGCTCGATGTCGCCGATAGCGCATCGATTGCCGATGCAGCTGCGGCCGTGCTCGACCGGTTCGACGGGCAACTCGGCGCACTCGTCAATAACGCGGGGTTCGGGATCACCGCCGCAATGGAGGACTGCTCCCGCGACATGCTCCGCTCCGTTTTTGAAGTGAATGTCTTCGGTCTGCAGGAACTGACCAACCAATTTATTCCCCTCTTCCGAAAACAGAAGTACGGACGGATCGTAAACATCAGCTCGGTGCTCGGCGAACTCTCCCTGCCTTTTGTCGGAGCGTATTCGGCATCGAAATACGCGGTGGAGGCACTTTCGGACGCGTTGCGCCGGGAACTGTTCGATTCAGGCATTGCGGTTTCGATTATTCAACCCGGACCGATTGAAACAGACTTCTCGCGTAATCTGGCGAAACGGGCAGAACAGTATCCTGTAAATTCCGATTCTCCGTTTGCGACATTTTACCTGGAGCAATTCGAAACGCGAAAAGCCGGAACCGCACACCGCACAGCGGGCGCATTTATGAAACCACCGGCAGCGGTGGCGAAAAAAATCCTACACGCACTGGAAAGCCCCAATCCGAAGCGGCGCTACCGCGTCACAGCGGTTGCGCATTTCGGCGCGCTCATGCGCCGCATCGCCTCTGCGGCTTTGATTGACGCAGTCATGGTTGCCGGGCTTCGAAAGAAGCTGCCCAAAAACCGGATATAAACGGGCATTCTGTGGCAAAAAAAACTTCTTTTCGTCGGCGAATTCTGAAATTCTTCGGTTTTGGCGGACAAACGCAAAAGCAGGAGGCTGTAAAGCCTCCCTTTTTTACGAAAAACGGCAGAAAAACAGGAAAAGAAGGACGCCGAAAAACGGCGTGTTACCGGAATTTAACAGAAAAATGCAAATCCGCAGGAGGAACAGCAAGCATGAATAAGAAAATGGTGACCATTGACGGAAATACCGCTGCGGCGCATGTGGCTTATGCGTTCAGTGAAGTGGCGGCGATTTACCCCATCACCCCCTCGTCCAACATGGGCGAATACGCGGACAGCTGGGCAGCCCAGGGCCGTAAAAATATTTTTGACTCGATTGTAACGGTGATGGAAATGCAGTCGGAAGCCGGCGCAGCCGGCGCGGTGCACGGCGCGCTCTCCGGCGGTGCATTTACCACGACCTTCACGGCATCGCAGGGGCTGCTGTTGATGATCCCCAACATGAACAAGATCGCGGGCGAAATGCTTCCGACCGTGTTCCATGTTTCGGCGCGCTCGCTGGCGTGTCAGTCGCTGTCGATCTTCGGCGACCACTCCGATGTGATGAGCGTCCGCAATACCGGCTTCGCGCTGCTGGCAGCCAACGGCATTCAGGAAACAATGGATCTCGCGGTCGTGAGTCATCTGGCGACGCTCAAGGGTCAGGTGCCGTTCGTGAATTTCTTCGACGGCTTCCGCACCTCGCACGAAGTGCAGAAGGTTGAGCAAATCGACTACGACACGATCAAGGAAATGTTCGAACCCGAATACGCTAAACGGTTCCGCAACCGCGCGATGCGCCCGGACGATCCGGTGCTGAAAGTCGCGGCGCAAAACCCGGATGTCTATTTCCAGGGGCGCGAAACGGTCAACAAATATTATGATGCCCTGCCGGAAATCGTGCAGGAGTATATGGATAAACTCGCTGCAAAAATCGGCCGCCAGTATCACCTGTTTGATTACGTCGGCGCGGCCGATGCCGAAAAAGTAATCATCGCCATGGGCTCGGCCTGCGACACGATTGAGCAGACGGTCAACAAACTCAACGCGCAAGGTGAAAAACTCGGCCTGGTAAAAGTTCGCCTCTACCGCCCCTTCTCCGCAAAAGCCTTCGTGGACTGCATTCCAGCCTCGGCGAAAAAGATCGCGGTACTCGATCGCACGAAAGAGCCGGGTGCGCTCGGCGAACCGCTCTACCTCGATGTAGTGACCGCGCTCGAAGGCAAAGGCCTCGAAATCATCGGCGGCCGTTACGGTCTCTCCTCAAAAGAGTTCACGCCCGCGATGGTCAAAGCGGTCTACGACCATCTCGATGGCGAAGCCTTCCACGGCTTCACGGTCGGCATCATTGATGATGTAACCAACAAGTCGCTCGAAATCGGCGGCGCGGTGAGCATTGAAGCCGATGATGTGGTCAACTGCATGTTCTGGGGTCTGGGCTCCGACGGTACGGTCGGTGCCAACAAAAACTCCATTAAGATCATCGGGGAAAACACCGATCTCAACGCGCAGGGTTACTTTGTGTACGACTCAAAGAAATCCTACGGGATCACGGTCTCGCACCTGCGCTTCGGCAAAAGCAAAGTCAACTATCCCTACCTGATTCAGCATGCGGACTTTGTGGCCTGCCACAACCCGGCCTACATCGGCCGCTACGACATGCTCAGTGCCATCAAGGATGGCGGAACGTTCCTGCTGAACTCGGAAATCCCGAGCAGCGAGGTGTTCGGACACCTGACCCGCGACATGCAGGAGATCATCATTGAGCGCAAGATTAAGTTCTACAACATCAACGCGCTGGAGATCGCCACCGAAGTCGGCCTGGGCGGCCGTATTAATACGGTGATGCAGACAGCGTTTTTCAAACTCTCCGGCGTGCTGGAGCAGGATAAAGCGATTGAGCTGATCAAAACCGCCATTAAGAAATCCTTCTCCCAAAAGGGTGAAGACATTGTGAAGATGAACTGGGCCTGTGTGGACAAAGCCTCCGCAGCCCTGCAAGAAGTGGAAATTCCGGAGACGATCACCGAATCGTACACGCCGGCAACGCTCATTTCCGAAGATGCAGGTTGTTTCGCCAAAGAAGTAATGGAGCCCGTCCTGATGCTGAAAGGCGATGAGGTGCCCGTCTCTAAAATGTCGTTCGACGGCACGCTGCCGATCGGCACGACTGCGCTGGAAAAACGCGGCATTGCGCCGCGCGTTCCGCATTGGCTTTCGGAAAACTGTATTCAGTGCAACCAGTGTGTAATGGCCTGTCCGCACGCCGTCATCCGCGCCAAACAGATCGACCCGAAAGATTTGGAAAACAAACCCGAATCGTTCAATACCCTCAAATCGAACACGAAGAACGAACGTGATCTGGAATACCGGATTCAGGTGTACTGCGAAGACTGTACCGGTTGCGGCGTCTGCGTGGAAACCTGCCCGGCCAAAACCAAAGCACTCGAATTCAAAACGCTCGAAGAAGAACTTAAAAACGGCCAGCGCGAAAACGCAGCCCTCTTCGAAGCCCTGCCCGACAATGTCCTCGATGGCATAAAAGAAACCACCCTCAAGGGCCTGCAATTCAAAAAACCGCTCTTTGAGTTCTCGGGCGCCTGCGGTGGTTGCGGTGAAACCCCGTATGTAAAGCTCGCCACACAGCTTTACGGCGAGCACATGATGGTCGCCAATGCCACGGGCTGCTCTTCCATCTACGGCGGAACCTTCCCGGCCGTGCCGTACTGTAAGAGCAAAGAAGGTCGCGGGCCGACCTGGGCCAACTCGCTCTTCGAAGACAACGCTGAATACGGTCTGGGCATGCGTTTGGCAGTCGATAACAATCGCGCGCTGCTTAAGCTCAACACGCAGCGTGCGATTGAGCTGGGCGTGGACAAAGACCTCAGCGCCGCGCTGACCAAGGCTATGGAAGCGGGCGACACGATTAACGACGAAGCGGTCGCCGCACAGAACGCCGTAAAAATGCTGCTTCCGGGCGCGCTGGATGCCGCCTCTGGCGAGCTCAAAGCCGTTCTGGCCAGAATCAAAGAACTGCAGGACTACTTCGTTGATAAGAGCGTCTGGATCATCGGCGGCGACGGCTGGGCCTATGATATCGGCTACGGCGGCCTCGACCACGTGGTCGCCTCCGGCAAGGACGTCAACATTCTCGTGCTCGACACGGAAGTGTACTCCAACACCGGCGGGCAGGCCTCGAAAGCAACCCCGCTGGGTGCGGTTGCGCAGTTTGCCGCCGCCGGCAAGCGGACGGGCAAAAAGAACCTCGGTTTCATGTGCATGAGCTACGGTTATGTCTATGTGGCCTCCATCTCAATGGGCGCCAACCGCATGCAGACGCAGAAGGCGTTTATGGAAGCCGCGGCCTACAAAGGCCCGTCCATCATCATGGCCTACGCGCCCTGCATCGCACACGGCATTGATATGATGAAAACGCAGGTCGAAGAAAAACGGGCTGTGGAATGCGGATACTGGCCGCTCTACCGCTACAACCCGACGCTCGAAGAAGGCAGCCGCTTCATCTGGGAAAGCAAGCCGCCGACCGGCGATTTCCAGGAGTTTATTCGCAGCGAGCGCCGCTACACCACCCTGCTCAAGACCGCTCCGCAGGATGCGGAAGCGCTCTTCAAACAGGCGGAAGCCGATGCAAAACACCGGATGACGTTCTTCGAGAATCTTGGCAAAATTATGTAACTAAAGGGGCGTGTCATGAAAAAATACAAATGCATACCGTGCGATTACATCTATGATCCCGAAGCAGGCGATCCCGGGAACGGCGTCGCACCCGGCACCGCGTTTGAAGACCTTCCGGAAGAGTGGGTCTGCCCGGAATGCGGCGCGGCAAAAGAATACTTTGAACCGGTGGAATAAATCCGCATAAACCAGCGGGCGGGAGGAAACAGATCGTGAACTTAAAAACCACCTACATGGGGCTGGAGCTTAAAAACCCGGTCGTTGTCGCCTCTTCGCCTATTAGCAAGAACCTTGACGGCATCCGCAAGGCCGCCGATGCGGGCGCCGCGGCGGTCGTCATGTTCTCGCTTTTCGAAGAACAGGTTGAAAAACCGGGCGTGGAGCATCCCTACTTCCCGGCGAAAGAGGACTATTTCATCACTCCGGACGCTTATTTCGACCTACTCAGCAAAGCGGTCAAAAGCACCGATATTCCGGTCATCGGAAGCCTTAACGGCGTCACGACCAAAGGCTGGGAAACCTATGCGCGCAAAACCGAAGAGGCCGGCGCGCAGGGCCTTGAGCTCAACATCTACCATGTCGCCGCCAACCCTGAAGAAAGCGGTGCGGATATTGAAAAGCTCCATCTCGATATTCTGCACGCCGTCAAAAATGCGGTCGAAATTCCTGTGGCAATGAAACTGAGTCCCTACTTCAGTTCACTGGGCCATATGGCCAAACAATTCGACGAAGCAGGCGCCGATGCGCTCGTTCTCTTCAACCGCTTTTATCAGCCGGATATCGACCTCGACGCCATGGAGATCGAAACCACCCTCGATCTCAGCACCGCCGCGGACATCCGTCTTCCGCTGCGCTGGATCGCAATGCTTCACGGGCGGCTCAATGCGTCACTGGCCGCAGCTGGTGGTGTTCAAAGCGGCAAAGAGGTCGTCAAATTTCTGCTGGCCGGAGCGAATGCCGTGCAAACGGCCTCCGCCCTGCTGCGCAGCGGTAGCGGTTCCGAATATATCGCCACACTGATTCAGGAGCTTGAAATGTGGATGAAGGATAACGCGTATGAATCGGTGGCTCAGCTCAAGGGTTCGATGAGCCAGAAAGCGGTTGCCAATCCTGCAGAATTTGAGCGTGCCAACTACATCAAAGTGCTTGAAGCGTATAAGAAAAAACACACCGGATAGCCCCGGGGTTCAGCCCTTTTGAGCCGCTGTACTTCTCTGTAGCCGAGGTCCGCAGACCTCGGGCCGGCCTCTTCCGCCGTCGCCCGGCGGGCTATGGCGGACAGGGCGGAGGCCAGCTACAACCCGGTTTTGAGCCGCTCCGGAATCCGGGGCGGCTTTTTTGTTTATGGGTTGGACACCTCCCTCCAAGCACCTTAAAGTGCCTTCCCATAGTAGCAGGGCAACCACTAGAGACTATGGGGCAGTACATGACCAAATATCTTTTCATCACCGGCGGGGTCGTATCCTCACTCGGCAAAGGCATCACCGCTGCGTCCATCGGACGCCTTCTCATCAACCGCGGCCTCTCCATCCGCATGGTCAAGGTCGACCCCTACCTCAACGTGGATCCCGGCACCATGAGCCCCTATCAGCACGGCGAAGTGTACGTCACCGACGACGGCGCGGAAACCGATCTCGATCTCGGCCACTATGAGCGCTACACCGGGCAACCCACCTCGCAGAAAAGCAATATCACTGCGGGCCGTATCTACTGGGACGTACTCCACAAAGAACGGCGGGGCGACTATCTCGGCGGTACCGTGCAGATGATTCCGCACATCTCCAATGAGATCAAAGAAAGAATCCGTGCGATCGAAGCCGAAAACCCCGACATCATCCTGATTGAGCTCGGCGGTACAGTCGGTGACATCGAAGGGCTGATCTTCCTCGAAGCGCTGCGTCAGCTCGGTGCCGATGTCGGGCGTGAAAACGCTATGTACATCCACCTCACATACGTCCCGTACATCAAAGCCGCCGGCGAAGTTAAAACCAAACCCACCCAGCAGAGCGTCGCCAAACTGCGCGAAATCGGTATCCTGCCGCATATTCTCGTCTGCCGAACCGAGGTTGACCTCACCGACGAGCACATCGACAAACTCTCCCTTTTCTGCAACGTGCCCAAAGAGTGCGTCATCGTGGAAAAAGACGTCGAAACCTCCATCTATGAAATCCCCCTCGTCCTCGTCGAACAGGGCGTCGATGAACAAATCCTCAACCACTTCCGCATCGCGCGCCCCACCCGTCCGCTCAAGGACTGGCAAAAGCTTATCTCTGTCATTAAAAACCCGAAAGGGACGATTAAAATTGGAGTGGTTGGAAAATATTCCGAACTGCAGGATGCCTACAAATCCATCTATGAAGCGCTCTACCACGGCGGCTACGCCGCGGCACATGAGGTTGAAATCGTCAAAATTGCCGCCGAGGATATTGAGGAAAACCCTGCGGTTCTCGACAGCGTGAGCGGTATCCTCATTCCCGGCGGTTTCGGCTCACGCGGCATGGAAGGCAAAATCCGCGCGGCGCAATACGCCCGTGAAAACGGCATCCCCTTCCTCGGCATCTGCCTCGGCCTCCAGTGCGCCGTTATTGAATTTGCCCGTAACGTCTGCGGACTCAAGGGGGCGCACACCACCGAGTTCGACGAAGAACGCGGCGTAACAACCGAGCACCCCGTCGTCTGCCTGCTCGAAGAGCAACGCGAAGTAACCGAAAAAGGCGGCACAATGCGCCTTGGCGCTTGCCCCTGCGTGCTCGAAAAAGAAACCAAGGCGTTCGAGGCGTATGGGGAGAAGAAGATTTCCGAGCGTCATCGCCACCGGTATGAGGTGAACAACAACTACCGTGAGCAGCTTGAAAAAGGCGGACTGATCATTTCCGGAACCAACCCCGACATCGGTGTGGTTGAAATGATCGAACTGCCGGATCATCCGTGGTTCGTCGCTACACAGGCCCACCCTGAATTCAAGTCCCAGCCGGTGCTTCCCCACCCGCTCTTCCGCGACTTCATTGCCGCTGCCATCCGGAATAGCTGAGGGTCTTCAGCGCGAAGGCACGGAAAATTCAACTTTCGCAGGGAAAAACCCTACGCTTCCGGCAAAACTGTAAGGTTGGAATTGACCAAAGCGCCCGGTAGATTTACCATACTGATGGCGGAGCAGGAAAAGCTGAAAACCGCCCCGAAAAAGGAGGTTGCTGATATGCATAGCGACGCTGACAGCAGGCCGATCGGCAAGTGCAAAGGCTGTCCCTTGAACCTCAAAAAGCGGTGCGTGGTGTTTGAGCACCCGCACGAACAGTGGTCTAAGGGCCGGTGCAAAGGATACATGAACGAGCAAATGCACACGCACTATCTGGAGGAACGGGCAAAAACCCACGAAAAAACAAGCAGGGATATCCGCAGGGAACAGGCGGCGGAACGCAAAACGATTTCGCATCAGGACGGTACGTTGAACCCCGGCGGAAAGCACTGGTAATCAGACTTTGAGGCGGGCAAATTTGCGTTTTCCAACTTTGAGAATCATGCTGTCTTTTGGCGTAACCGTCGCTTTGATGTCGGAAATCTGTTCGTCGTCAATCCGCACCCCGCCCTGCTGGATGAGGCGGCGCGCCTCGCCGTTGGAGGAGGCGAACCCGGTCCGGACAACCAGTTCGATCAAACCAAGTTCTTCAGCAGGTAGCTGAATTTCCGGGAGATCGTCGGGCAGTTCGTTCTTCGAAAAGATGCGGGCGAATTCTTCGGAGGCTTTCTGTCCCTCGCCTGCACCGACAAAGCGATCCACCGCGCAGCGGCCGAGTTCATCTTTGACGGCACGCGGGTGCAGTTCGCCGGAGGAAACTTTGTTCCGCATGGCTTCAATTTCCTCCGGATTGCGGCAGAGGATGTGCATAAAGTATTTCCACATCAGTTCATCGCTGACGCTCATGAGCTTGCCGAAGATTTCCTTGGCGGATTCAGTGATGCCGATATAGTTGCCGAGGCTTTTGCTCATTTTCTGGACGCCGTCGAGTCCTTCGATCAACGGAAGGGTCATAACGACCTGCGGCTCCTGCCCGCAGGCCTTCTGCAGTTCACGGCCGAGCAGCAGGTTGAAAAGCTGGTCGGTGCCGCCAAGCTCCACATCGGCTTCTACGACAACAGAGTCGTAGGCCTGAATGAGCGGATAGAGAAATTCAACGAGAGAAATGGGCTTGTTGTCGGCGTAACGCTTGGAAAAGTCGTCGCGTGCGAGAATCTGCGCGACGGTAACGTGCGCAGAGAGACGAATGACATCTTCGAATTTCATTTCGCCGAGCCATTCAGAGTTGAAGCGGACTTCGGTTTTTTCGGGATCAAGGATTTTAAAAATCTGCTTTTTATAGCTCTCGGCGTTTTCGAGAACCTGCTCTTTCGATAAGGCGGGACGGGTGGCGGACTTGCCGGACGGGTCACCGATCATACCGGTGAAGTCGCCGATGATGAAAACCACGGTGTGGCCCGCAGCCTGAAATTCGCGCAGTTTGTTGAGACCGACGACATGGCCGAGATGGATATCGGGCGCGGACGGATCAGCGCCGTATTTGATACGCAGGCCGCGCTTCTCCTTTTTGGCGATTTGGAGTTTCTTTTTGAGTTCGTCCGCCGAGATGAGATCGACGTGGCGGGCGGTTAGAAGTTCAAGCTGTTGTTCTACGTTCATGGTGGAGGGAGCATAAAAAACCCCGCAGGTCTTTACAACCTGCGGGTTTGTTAAAACGGGGAAAGTTTCCCTGTTTCTATTCAGCTTTTTCGCCTGGATGCCACTCTTCGGAACCGGTTATGACGTCATCAAAAGCCGATGAGAGGTCGACCAGCTCTTCGCCGGGTTTGAAGCCGGTGAGCAGATCATCGCTGATCTCGAAGTCCTCGTCCGCAATTTTCGCGGCCTTGACACTGAGCCCAATGCGATGTTCGACCGGATCGATCTTAACGATACGGGCTTCGATTTCGTCGCCGATATTGAGGACATCTTTGACTTTTTCGACATGCTCGTCGCTGATCTGGCTGATATGCACCAGCCCGTCAATTCCGTCTTCAAGTTCAACAAACGCGCCGAAGTTGGTGAGCTTGGTGACTTTACCGCTGATCTTCTGGCCTTCTTTGTAGGTCTCAGTGATGCGGCTCCACGGATCTTCCTGGGCCTGCTTGAGGCCGAGGGAGATGCGCTGGTTGTTGGCATCGATCTCGAGTACAACCGTTTCGACTTCCTCGCCCTTCTGCAGGACTTCGGAAGGATGGTTGATTTTGCGAGTCCACGACATGTCGGAAACGTGGATCATACCGTCCACGCCTTCTTCGATTTCGACGAATGCACCGTAGGAGGTGAAATTGCGAACCTTCCCCTTGACCAGCGAGCCGATCGGGTACTTGTGCATGGCGATTTCCCACGGATTCTCCTCGGTCTGACGCATGCCAAGCGAGATTTTCTTGTCATCGGTGTTGATGGAAAGCACCACCGCTTCGACTTCCTCGCCGACGTTGAGTACGTCCGCCGCGCGCTGGATGCGCTTGGTCCACGAAATTTCAGAAACGTGAACGAGGCCTTCCACACCCTCTTCGATTTCGACAAACGCACCATACGGAGCCAGGCTGACTACCTTGCCGCGTATGCGAGTGCCGATCGGGTATTTGGCGTCGATATCTTCCCACGGATTGGAAAGCGTCTGTTTCAGGCCGAGCGAAATGCGCTCTTTTTCGAGATCAATGTCGAGGATCATCACCTCAATTTCTTCGCCGACTTTGACCATTTCGGTCGGATGGTTAATGCGGCCCCAGCTCATGTCGGTGACATGCAGCAGGCCGTCAATGCCGTCGAGATCCACAAAGGCACCGAAATCGGTGATGTTTTTGACCGAGCCCTTGCGGAGTTGGCCAACCTTGATTTCACCGAGCAGCTTGAGTTTCTGTCCGCGGCGAGCTTCCTCGATGATCTCGCGGCGGGAAACCACAATATTTTTGCGCTCTTTGTTGATTTTAAGAATTTTGACTTCGAGCGTTCTGCCCATGTATTCGTCGAGGTTGCGGACGGGAACAACATCCACCTGTGAGCCGGGCAGGAAAGCGTCGGCTCCGATATCAACGATAAAACCGCCTTTGATGGCGCGGGTTATAGTTCCTTCGACCACGCTGCCTTCTTCGCATTCGTTGACGATGTGATCCCATTTACGCTGTTGTTCAGCGCGTTTTTTGCTGAGCACGATCATGCCGTTGCGATCTTCCAGACATTCGAGCAGGACTTCGATTTCATCGCCGATCTTCAGGTCATCAACGTTTTCGAACTCATCGCCGTCAACAAGGCCTTCTGATTTGTAGCCGATGTCGACGAGAACTTCGTCGTCCTGGATGCGGAGAATCTTACCGGGAACGATTGAGCCCTCGGTGAAATCCTTGAGGGTGTTACTGTACATTGCGTCGATGGCAGCGGTGTCTTGACTGACGCTGAGGCCATCAGAGGTGAGTGTTTCTTCCATGGTATTGTCTTTTTCCAATCCGGCGACGTTCGCTTCCGTGTTGCACGATGCGCCCCGCCCCGGGGTTATGTTCTTTTCTTCGCAGACGCTCACGGCCACCCGGCCGGTTACTTCGCATATCTGGGTTTACAAAAGAGCGGACATAGTAGTGTTTCAGCCTTCAAACACAAGGGATAAATGGGAGAGATATGGATTGCGCCCCGAAGCTTCGGGGCGCTTTGGTAGGGACGGCTCGCCGAGCCGTCCGAGGCGCGTTCGGCGAACGGCGCCCTACCTTTCGAAATTGCTGAAAGAGAAGCATAAGAAGCCCCGCACTCCATACATTCTTCAGAACGCTTCGTTCTGACCGAGGTAGCGCCACTGGCCGGGGGGAAGGTTGCCGAGCATGACGTTGCCGATGCGAACGCGTTTGAGGCCGGTTACTTTGAGGCCGACAAGTTCGCACATGCGGCGAATCTGCCGTTTTTTACCTTCGCGGAGAATAAAGCGGAGTTGATCTTCGTTCTGCCAAGTGACTTTTGCGGGTTTCAGCTTTTTGCCGTCGAGAGATAGTCCGTGGTTCAAAAGTTGTAAGCCGTTGTCGGTGAGTTTACCGGTGACGCGGACGAGATATTCTTTGGGGACATCGGAGGTTTCGCCGATGATTTTTTTGGCGATTCGTCCGTCCTGAGTGAGAACGAGGAGTCCAGTGGAGTCGACGTCAAGCCGGCCGGCGGGAACGAGGCCTTTCAATTGACCCAGATTGAATTTTCGGGGCGACCGATCGCCTTCCCAGCGGGTTTGGGCGTTGATGAGGTCGACGGCGGGTTTGTAGTTTTTTTCGGGCTGTCCGGAGACGTAGCCAACGGGTTTGTTGAGAAGAACGGCGACCTGTGCGTTCTGCCGCGCCTGCCCTTCAGCAGAGAGTTCGATTTTCGCGTCCGGCGAGATTTTTGTGCCTAGTTCGCTAATGCGTTCGCCATCGACGAAGACGAGTCCGCGTTCGATGTAGCGATCGGCTTCGCGGCGTGAGCACATTCCGCGATGGGACATGATTTTGGATAGTCGTTCTAGTTGCATGGGAAGAAACTTTAACCGCGAATGGACGCAAATTAACGCGAATAAGCAAAAAAAGAGGGCCGTTCGATTGCTCGAACGGCCCTCTGAAAAAAATCCGGCAACGTGCTACTCTCCCAAGATCTGTTTCTTAGTACCATCGCCGCTGAGAGGCTTAACTTCCGTGTTCGGAATGGGAACGGGTGGAACCCTCTCGCTATAGCCACCGGAAAAGTGGTTGGTTGTTTGCACAACCAGTTATCAGTTAAGAGGTACTGGTTATCAGTTTAAGAGCAAAACGACACTCCTTTTAACCGATAACAGATAACTTATAACAGTTAACTATTAACTAAAATCAATTGCATAGATCAGGGCAACTGCACAGCATGTGTGCCGTTAAAAAAGTAAGGTTAAGCCGCACGGCTAATTAGTACTGGTCAGCTTCACGTGTTGCCACGCTTCCACACCCAGCCTATCAACGTCCTAGTCTAGAACGAGCCTTCAGATTTCTTACGAAATAGGGAAGTCTTATCTTAGAGGGGGCTTGGCGCTTAGATGCTTTCAGCGCTTATCCTTTCCGTACTTAGCTACCCAGCGATGCTCCTGGCGGAACAACTGGAACACCAGAGGTACGTCAATCCTGGTCCTCTCGTACTAAGGATTGATCTCTTCAAACTTCCTGCGCCCACAGTGGATAAGGACCAAACTGTCTCACGACGTTCTGAACCCAGCTCGCGTACCGCTTTAATGGGCGAACAGCCCAACCCTTGGGACCTTCTCCAGCCCCAGGATGCGATGAGCCGACATCGAGGTGCCAAACGATTGCGTCGATATGGACTCTTGGCAATCATCAGCCTGTTATCCCCAGAGTACCTTTTATCCGTTGAGCAACGGCGCTACCACTAGCTACCGCTGGATCACTTAGACCTGCTTTCGCACCTGCTCGACTTGTAGGTCTCGCAGTCAAGCTCCCTTCTACCTATACGCTCTACGCACGATTGCTGACCGTGCTGAGGGAACCTTTGCGCTCCTCCGTTACTTTTTGGGAGGAAACCGCCCCAGTCAAACTGACCCTCTGACACTGTTCCCCGCCCGGATTCACGGGTCGAGGTTAGAATTTCGATTAATCAAGACTGGTATTTCACCAATGGCTCCACCGCGCCTTACGACGCAGCTTCAAAGCCTCCCAGCTATCCTACACATGGTTAATTAAAACCCAATATCAGATTACAGTAAAGGTTCATGGGGTCTTTCCGTCCTACTGCGGGTATCCGGCATTTTCACCGGAACTACAACTTCACCGAGATTATCGTTGAGACAGTGTGGGCATCGTTACACGATTCGTGCAGGTCGGAACTTACCCGACAAGGAATTTCGCTACCTTAGGACCGTTATAGTTACGGCCGACATTCACCAGGGCTTCGGTTCAAAGCTTCGCCTTGCGGCTAACCTCTTGCCTTAACCTTTTGGCATTGGTCACGTGTCACACCATATACATCCTCTTGCGAGTTCGCATAGTGCTATGTTTTTGATAAACAGTCGCACCCACCCTTTCATTGCACCTCTCAATGGCTTACAAAGTAAATTTTTAACCACTGAGAGGACCCCTTCTTCCGAAGATACGGGGTTAATTTGCCGAGTTCCTTAACGATATTTCTCTCGCGCGCCTTGGAATATTCTTCCCTCCTACCTGTGTCGGTTTTGGTACGGTCACCTGTTTGACTCGCTAGAAGCTTTTCTTGGCAGCAGAGCATCGGCTGATCCACATTGCCCGTAGGCGCTGCGTCCCATCGCGTCTCAGGCAAACATCCACGGATTTACCTATGGAATACCCTACACGCTTAGACTGCCATTTCCAATCGGCAGCCAGCCTAGCTTCCTGCGTCCCTCCATCACTCAAATGTCAAACCGGCGGTACGGGAATATTAAACCCGTTTCCCATCGTCTACGCTTTTCAGCCTGGACTTAGGGGCCGACTAACCCTGGGCGGACGAACCTTCCCCAGGAAACCTTAGGATTTCGGCGGACAGGACTCTCACCTGTCTTGTCGTTACTCATGTCCGCATAATCACTTGTATACGCTCCACGCGGGGTCACCCCCACGCTTCAGTGCAGAATACAACGCTCCTCTACTACTCACACCAAAGTGTGAATCCGCAGCTTCGGCAGATAATTTTAGTCCCGATCATTTTCGGCGCAAGATCACTCGACCAGTCAGCTGTTACGCTTTGTTTAAATGGTGGCTGCTTCTAAGCCAACATCCTGGCTGTCTGTGCAATCTTACATCCTTCATCACTTAATTATCTTTAGGGGCCTTAACTGGCGGTCTGGGCTGTTTCCCTTTCGACTACGAAGCTTATCCCCCGCAGTCTGACTCCCGACGTGACTGAAACGGCATTCGGAGTTTGATAGGCGTTGGTATCCTGGTAAGGACCCTAGTCCAATCAGTGCTCTACCTCCGTTTCGAGCATTCGTCGAGGCTATCCCTCAAGGTATTTCGAGGAGAACCAGCTATCACCGAGTTTGGTAAGCCTTTCACTCCAACCCACAGCTCATCCAAGCATTTTTCAACATACAATGGTTTGGGCCTCCACCTGATCTTACTCAGGTTTCACCCGGGCCATGGGTAGCTCACCCGGTTTCGGGTCTACCGCATGCGACTATGTCGCGCTATTAACACTCGCTTTCGCTTCGGCTCCGGAACGTAATTCCTTAACCTTGCCACATACGGTAACTCGCGGACTCATTATGCAAAAGGCATGCAGCCACCCCCGAAGGGGCTACTACAGTTTGTAAGCGCACGGTTTCAGGTTCTATTTCACTCCCCTAACAGGGGTTCTTTTCACCTTTCCCTCACGGTACTGGTTCACTATCGGTCATTGATTAGTATTTAGTCTTGGGGGGTGGGCCCCCCGGATTCAGTCAGAGTTTCACGTGTTCCGACCTACTTGGGATACCACTAGAGCTTGTCACGATTTCGCATACGGGGCTATCACCCTCTATGGCCGAACTTTCCAGAACGTTCCGCTATCGATTCAAGTCTCATGCTGTGGTCCCGCAACCCCATCCTGCAAGCAGGATGGTTTAGACTGTTCCGCGTTCGCTCGCCACTACTTACGGAATCACTGTTGTTTTCTTTTCCTCCGGTTACTGAGATGTTTCACTTCACCGGGTTTCGCTCTGAAGCCCTATTTTATTCAGACTCCAGTGACGGGGCATTACCCCCGCCGGGTTTTCCCATTCGGACACCTCCGGATCAAAGCTTGTTTGCAGCTCCCCGAAGTTTATCGCAGCTTACCACGTCCTTCATCGCCTATCAATGCCAAGGCATCCACCGTGCGCCCTTAGTAGCTTAACCAAAAGTCTACTATTGTAACGACACGCATGCTTTATAATGTATCTCAATTATAAGTTGCAGTTACCCTAATCTATGCAATTTTCAAAGAACACTTCCCCGAAGGGAAAAACTGTTTTGGCTGTTTTGATCTGAACCCTGCCCGCCTTCGCTAAAGCTACGGCGCGGCAACTTTCGCGGGCGAAAGTTGGTGGGCGTACCTGGATTTGAACCAGGGACCTCGTCCTTATCAGGGACGCGCTCTAACCAACTGAGCTACACGCCCGGAACAAAATGGCCTGCCAGCCGTAGCCGGCGAGCATTGGCCCTTTCCCGGTAGTCCCCGAACACGTCCGCCTTCGCCAATGCTCCGGCGCGACATCCTTCACAGTTCGCTTCGCTCGCCGCGAAGGATGGTGGAGGTAGACGGGTTCGAACCGACGACATCCAGCTTGCAAAGCTGGCGCTCTACCAACTGAGCTATACCCCCAGTTCGGTTCGACCGGCTCCAAACAGCCAGTTGAATGACTCACGATGTCCATTTCGATCCAGAAATGGTGCGATTTGTATAAGTTTACGTGGTGCTCCGGGTCGCTCCGGAGCGCTACTCGGTTACCCGAGCAGTTACCCTATCCACCTGCCGGCCAACAAGTTGACCGGACAGGGGATTCTCCTTAGAAAGGAGGTGATCCAGCCGCTGGTTCCCCAACGGCTACCTTGTTACGACTTCATCCCAGTCATCAGCCACACCTTCGGCGCCTTCCTCCCTTGACAGGTTAGATCAGCGACTTCGGGTACAGCCAACTTCCATGATGTGACGGGCGGTGTGTACAAGGCCCGGGAACGTATTCAAGGCGTCGTAGCTGATACGCCTTTACTAGCGATTCCAACTTCATGGAGTCGAATTTCAGACTCCAATCCGAACTGGGG
>Ga0190284_1000486_pt1 | contig 22427 bp, 17 predicted proteins | sample 48691812_MG_FD_161668 | JGI IMG/M metagenome (GOLD analysis project Ga0190284, IMG submission 161668) | Hydrothermal vent microbial mat bacterial communities from Southern Trench, Guaymas Basin, Mexico - 4869-18-1-2_MG | ecosystem: Environmental > Aquatic > Marine > Hydrothermal vents >...
CGCCTCAGTGACATCGGGTGTCTCTGGGTCCGCGAGCGACGCTGAATATGGCTTGAAAGCGGCCGAGGTCGACCAACTGGCCAATTATTTCGCCACCGACGTTCCTGAGTATGCCGTCTTCTGATTCACACTCTGTGGTGTCTTCGTGGTGAATGGATAACTCCTCAGGTGGAGGGATCGCACCAAAGTTCACGGGTTAAGCGACGTTGTTGATGAGTTTCGGTATCGTCGCGTGTCATTACGGAGGTACCGCTCAAGTTTGGACGTCCGTAACTTGTCGGCGCTTTGAGTTGCGGACCATGGATCAAGTTTGGTAAGATGGGCGACGGGAGTAGGCTCCAGTTGACCAGGGAACGGACACGTCTGATGCTGCAACGAGTGCTCCTTATGGTGGGGATCTTGATCTGCGTGCGTAACGCCGTCGCCGATCCCGTGCCCCCCGAGGTCCCCGTGGACCCTGTACCCGTCGACATCTTCCCCGGGGAGCCCGTACCGATCGTTGATACCGTCAGCGATACGGTCGTGCGCAGAACGGATCAGGGTGTCGATGGTCCTTTGGGCGAGGGGGTACATGAGAGCCCCGATCTCATCTGGGGCCGCATGGGGAATTGGGTGCCTACCGCGCCCGACGGCAACATCTACGACAGCGGCGCGTGGGACACCGCTGGACAATTCTTCCGCGTTGATCTGTTCTTCGACGGGTTGATCAACCCGCCCGGCACACTTGGGCTAGCTGGATCCGCATTTGCTCCGTATCTGTATGGCCTGAACCCGGTATTCGGTTTCGTCGAGTTCGATATGGATGCCAGCGTCTCCACCGGCGGCGAGACGTGGGCACAAGGCGACAGATACCTTGGGAACCTAGCCCGATGGGGTGGCAAAGCGACGGCTCCGCAATTCGCTGATCGGGTGGCGCTGAGCGGAACTGACGTGTGGAACGACTTTGACACTCCTCCATACGTGCAGCGCAGTGGCGAGGAGTTCCACATCGCCCTCCTTGGCGAGGAGATCACCGAGATCGAGGAGATAAACGGTAATGCCGATTCGACCTTCGACGAAGAGGAAATCTGGCTCGTGCGGGGCACACTATTCCATCGAGCCCACGGGTACGAGGAGTTCAGTTTCGCGGTCGGACCTCCACCCGGCGCTTATGAGCCCGGCGACGTCGAGATAAGGTGGAAGCACTGGCCGCCGCCTAACGACACCACCCAGGTGACTTTGATATATCCGCTGACCAACCAAGCGTGGGTCGATCGGAGCGGTGAACCGCTCGCCGTCGTGATGAACGGCGATGCAAGCGATCAGAACTCAATCGAGGAGGCGTTGGAGGATCTGGCATTTAGTGCCATGTACGCACCGCAGGGCCAGCATGATGATCCCGAGTGGCCCATTATCGCCGACTGGGGCAATCAATCTCCTGCTGACTACCTGATTGCCAACGATTGGGGCGCGACCTTGCTGGTCGGCATGTCATACACCGAACCTGATGGTGGCGGGGCACTGTTTGCCTGGACAGACGTCGTGGCCGACGTGCTGCTCGGCGACGTGAACGGAGACGGTACGGTTGATGCCGCCGACGCACAGGAGATCGATGATTTCATCAGTATGCACGATGGTGTCGACGGCGAAGACGGTGACACCAGCGAGAACGGCAGCATCATGATCATCGACTTCGGCTGGAACTTCAGCATCTACGACCTGAACTACGATGGATTCGTGGATAATGTAGATGTGTTTGCGGTCGTGATTCCGGGTGATATGGACCTAAACCTTGAAGTGAACATCGCCGACGTGGATGATTTCGTGCATGCCTTGCTTTACCAGGAGAGTGGGTTTCCGCCGGGGGACTGGCCGTTGGTGCAGGAGCGAGGCGATTTCAACCATGATGGCCTGCTGGATGGCAGAGACACAGTCGGCTTCGTTAATACACTGTTGGAAGGTGGCTGATGCTTGTCCTTCGGTGACGTTGGGGAGAAGGGTAGCGACGCCGTGGCACACACGGGGAAACGAAAGCATCGTCAAGTCCGCCGGCGGGCCTTCACCTTGCTGGAATTGCTCCTGACGATCGGCATCATTACGCTGTTGATATCGATAGTCCTGCCGGCGATGCGCGCCTGCCGCCAAGCCAGTCGAAGGGTTAAATGCCTCAGTCAGATGCATAGGGCGACATGGGAGTTCCGTATTTTTGCTGACGACTTTGCTGTCCGCACCCGCGGCGATAGCGCCAACTTCGGTCCACAACGTTTCGAGATCGAGGATTTCCAGGAGTCCCTGTACCGCATCGCCGAATACTGGGACCTGCCACCCGGCCAGCACTCGGCCGCGTACAACAGCCCCAGCGAAGTCATGATGTGTCCCGAAGGACCGAGCTACCTGCAGCGTTCCTTCAGAGCGGGGGGGTGCCTGCGCGAACTCGTGACGCCCTGGGCGAATGTGAGTCTTGCCCTCAACATGCGCCTGGATCACCGGGTGTGGACCTTCAACGGTAATACATACCTGGTGCCGGCGATCGTCACCAGTAAGATTCTCAACCACCCCAATGTGCCATTGCTGATGGATGTTGACGGGGAAAAAGCCACCGGCGGGGTAGAGCCATTTTACACCGCGCCGCCGATCGATCCGGACGATCCATATGGTGACGGCACCTATTGGTTCCCGTCCTACCGCCATCAAGGGCGCATCAACGTCGCCTTTGTGGGGGGGCACGTCCTGTCTTCCAACAACCCATTGGATGAGCCGGGGTGGGATTGGGCTTATCAGCCGTCTGAGTAAGGATGAGGAATGAATGAAGTTCCGTCGTGAGCTTTCACGAGAGAAAACACATCCGCAGATGACGCAGATTTCGCAGATGGATAACGCCTCACAGAAACGGTTTTCTGCGACAATCTGCGAAATCTGTGGATAAACAACAGAACATGTGATGATGCCTGTGAACGGTTACGTTCCGTCGGACCGGTTGATCCAATGAGCCTGCGAACGAAATGTGCATTACTTATTCTGGCGTTCGAGTTCACATTGGCGGTAACGCTGGTCCTCACCGTCCGCTACATCGGTGCGTATTTCGAGAACGCCGCGGGCATCTTCGCCGCTTCCAGCAGCGGCCTTGCCGACATCAATCGCCTGCGTACCCACGTACGTAGCGAATTGAACCACCTGTTACAGTTCGTTCCTCATCCGGCCACACGCTCGCAATGCCAACTCTGCCAAGACTTCGCGTGGAAAATCGAAGCCGCCGCCGCCGCGGTCTCTGCGAACATCAGCAATCCCGCGAAAGCCGATCTGTTACAGCTTCTTCGGGATCATGCCGTTCGACGGGAGGTGGCGGTCGCCGACTACCTCAAGACTGTGGAATCGGGCGGCACACACGAGAAAAGGAGCGAGAGAAAACGACCACCCCCGCGCGACTTGGAGTCTGGAGAAAATGCCCGACTTGACACGACGACTGCATTCCATTCCCGTGTCGGCACTGGTTTGGAGGCGGTTGTCACCCCCGCGACCGTTCGCTTCGATCCGAATGCACACATCAGCCTTGATCGGTTCCTCGGACGTCTGGAGGCGCAGTTACTCGGCGAAGCCCAAGCCGCCATAAAAAACCCATACCGGGCGCAACAGAAAGCCATTCTGCTCCTCTCTGTGAACGCGATTGTGGGTGCGATACTTGGCATCCTGGGTTTGGTCCTCGTCCGTCGCTGGGTCCTGGCTCCGATCCGGGAACTCAAGCACGGTACGGACGAAATCGGTAGAGGCAATCTTGACCATCGGATATCGATTACATCCAGCGACGAACTGGGCCAGCTTTCTGTAGCCGTCAACAGAATGTCCTCCGACCTAGCCCGGATCGAGAAGCAGATGATCCGGCGTGAACGCTTGGCGGCGATGGGGGAACTGATCTCATATGTAGCCCACAACATTCGAAATCCGTTGGCCGGCATTCAAGCGTCCACAGAGGCCACGCAACGTCAATTGAGTGAAGGCTCGCCGTTACGTGCCCACCAGGACGCCATCGTTGCAGCCGTCGATCGGTTTCAACGATGGCTCCGTGAGCTTGAACACACCTGTAGTCCCATGGAAGTCCGAGCCGAACCGAACGACATCCGAGAACTGATCGACAATGTCGCAACGGTCTTCCGTCCGATGGCCGATCGACGTTCCATTGTGATCGAACGCCGCCTCGATGAAGCGATTAGAACGGTCAACATTGACCCCCGCCACTTCGAGCAGGCCCTTGCCGCGATTGCCGGCAACGCCATTGAGGCGTCCGGCGATCGAGGACGGGTCGTGATCGGAACCGAAGCCAATGGAGATAACCGGCAGTGGTTGTTGTACGTGGCTGATTCCGGGCCCGGGATTCCTGCAAACGTGATTGACAGAATCTTTGAACCAAGCTACACGACTAAGCGGAATGGCCACGGTCTGGGGCTTGCGCTCGCCAGAAAAGTCATCGAGCTTCACGGTGGACAAATCATGGTAGAATGCCCACCTGAGGGCGGGACAGTCATCAGAATATCGATGCCCGAGGATGGCAGTACGAGGCGTACAGATGATTGAGATCTTGATCGTTGACGACGAGGAGACGCTGCTCGCCACGCTGAGCCTGGAACTGGGACGGTCCGGCCTCAAGTGCCATGTTGCTGAATCAGCCGGAGCCGCCCTGGCGAAGCTGGAAACCTGCGAGCCACACGTTGCACTGATCGACATCCGGCTACCTGACATGGATGGACTGGAACTCATTAAACGCATTCGTCAGACGGAATACGACTTCCCGATCATCGTCATGACGGCCTATGGCTCGGTGCAAAGTGCTGTCGCGGCCATGAAAGTCGGCGCGTCCGACTATCTGCAGAAACCAGTCGCGATAGATGAACTCGACGTCGTCATCAACCGCGTCCTCCAGAACCGCCGCCTGAAGGAACGACTTGATGTTTTTGAACGCGAACACAAACGCCTCGGTGTTGAAAGGGCTATCATTGGAGAAAGCACGGTGTGGCGCGAGACTATGTCCATCGCCGAGAAGGTCGCATGCGTACCGCCTCAGGCCGGCGGCCACCTGCCGACCGTGCTCATAACTGGGGAAACAGGGACAGGCAAGGACTTGATCGCACACCACATCCACGAGATGGGATCGCACTGCGATGCACCCTTCGTACAGATCAACTGCACGGCCTTGCCCGCTACATTGGTTGAGGCTGAATTGTTCGGCTACGAGAAGGGCGCTTTTACAGACGCGAAGGCGAACAAGAAGGGCCTGTTTGAGGTGGCCGATGACGGCACCGTCTTCCTTGACGAAATCGGCGACACCCCGCTTGGACTTCAGGCGAAGCTCCTGTTGGTCTTGGAACAGCGGAAGTTCAGGCGCCTCGGTGGCACGCGGGAGCGTGAAGTCCGGGCACGCACCATCGCCGCGACCAACTGCGATTTGACCAAGCTGGTCGCGGAGGGGCGGTTTCGCAAGGATTTGCTGTATCGCTTCGAAGCCCTCTCGATCGAACTGCCTCCTCTCAGGGACCGTCAGGACGACTTGCTGTTACTGGCTGAGCACTTCACTCGTCGCCATGCGGTGCGGCTGCACCGCAGCATGCCGCGCCTTTCCAATACGGCAAAGACTGCCTTACGAAGCTACAGTTGGCCCGGGAATGTCCGCGAACTGGAGAATGTTCTCCAGCGTGCCGTCCTTCTCCAAGAGGGCGATACGATCAACGCAGAGGATTTGAACCTCAGAAAGGGTGGCCCGGACGCCGAGCCGACGGCGGCAAATGGATTCCATCTGTCGTTCGGCAGCGATAATAGCACCCTTGCCGCAGTGGAACGTGCGATGATCACTCAAGCCGTTGAGCACTGCGAAGGGAATATCTCTGAGGCTGCCCGCCTCCTGGGTCTTAGTCGTGGCGCACTTAGACACCGGATGGAGAAGTTCTCCCTTTCTCTACAGCCGCGTAAACTATGACAGCGCCGCCCGCAAGCGGTTCCGTTAGCAGCCCGTGGTAAAAGGGAAAACAGCGATTCGGAAACGCCGCTTGTAACCATGAAAACCACCGGCGAGACGCCGGTGCCACAGTTTTGTTAGACCTGTTAGAGCACTTTCAGTTTCTCTGCGTCGATTCAAAGCAAGCAGGTGACATGGGGCGAGATTGGAATCACGCCCCAGCGGGTTCCCGGCCGAATCGGCCGCTCCACTGGCGCGCAAAGACAAACCTACCAAACTTAGCGAGGTCGGCAACAGCCGATCCGTCCTTCGCTATTTGGTAGGCTTGCCGCGTGGCAGCCCCCCGCTCTCGCTTTCAGGGGGCAAAGCTACACCAGTTGCCTGACGTGACTAATGTGGCTCAATCTGTTCGATTTCGACTACTTCTAATACTGGGTACGGGAATAACCATCCGGGGGGCCAAATCGCGTGCTTTGCCAGAAGTGCCAACTCCCTGAGCCATAAACGTATCAGTATGTCCTGACTCAAACCCCAGCCGGCTGCAAAATTGGAGGTGCCGGGCACCCAGGTGTCCGGAATGCCGTCGCCATCAGTGTCCACCATGATGTCATTCTCATATTCGACACCCCCTCGACCGGTGGAATACGCCCACGGCGCATCGGTGGCTGCAAACTCGATGGGCTCCAGCCCCTCGACGCCGAAATCAAGATCCTTGAACACGCTAGGATCAGACTTCAACGTGAACCTCATCTTGGGCTGCACCAGCAGAGCTGAACTGAACGTTCCGCCCGTATCTGTCTCAGGCACGATTGTCATCGTCCCTTCAGTTTGCGGAACACTCGACAGACCAGCCGTAACCTCCCATTCCTCTGATGATTGCCCACTGTCGTAGGTGACTGTGATCGGAGTGGTACTCTTTAATGAAAGAGCCCGGATGATGATCGGTATCGTTACGGGTTGGGCACCGCTAAAGACCGCGTCCTCCATACGCTCCACGACTGTGTCCGTGTTCCCAAGTTTGCGGGCCGGACTCGTTTTCAATGGTGTACCTTTGAATCTGATCGTGCCACCATAGGCATCAGATTGTCTGGAGTCGAAATCGAAGAAACCGGCCTGAATCGGCGTGTCACTGAAGTCCTGGGTCGTCACATTTTCACCAGAGCCTGCCGGAGTCCTGAAAATATCGATTCCAGCCTCGATGTCTTGCACCACCGGCCCGGGGTCAATTGGGGGGACTTGCCCCATCACGGGAAACACCCACAACAACAGGGATGCTGACACCATTACCCCCAACAGAACTCTCATTCGTTGCCTATCTCGAAACACTGTTCAACCTCCTCGCTTGTTTCATACCATCTGTATGAATATAGACACTGTCCCTACCACCTTGTATCTAACAACACGCTTACCTCTAGCACTTCGTCACGCCTCAATCTTCGGGTAGTGCGGGCATCCTGCCCGCCCGAATGCTGGCGAATCGTGCGGGCGAGACGCCCACACTACCCGCAAAATGAAGCGTGACGGAACACTAGCACTTCGCGCCAATATAAATATTCACGCAATCCCTGTTCCACGAGACGCCGCAAGCTCGCGCCTCGCACCTCCAATCACCGAGCGGCGCCCGTAAACTTAGTGAAGGAAGAAACTACCGGTTCAGTGTATCTTGTCGGGATTAACCGTATTGATGTCTGTGAAGAGTCATGTCCCTGGCCCGAGGGTGGCTGGAACCAGCCAATCGGCTACACACCCCGCCGTTGACACCGGGCAAATGGTCACGTCGACACTCAAATCGACACAGGCAAGGAGTTATTGAGCTTTGGATGGCTAACAGCCCGTGGCAAAACTGTGGCACCGGCGCCAAAGCCGGTGGTTTTCACGGTCAAGAACGGTGTTTTCAAACCGCTGTTTCCCTTTCACCACGGGCTGCTACGCGCGGTCCTTAGGAACCATGGCGATGGCTTCGATTTCGACGAGCAGTTCGGGCCAGCAGATTCGCGCTTCGATGCAGGTGCTGGCCGGGAGGGGATTGAGCCGCTGCTCTTCGTAGAAGGTGTTGCGGGCCTCGTTGAACTTGTCGTAATGGCGGAAGTCCGCCAGGTAGCACGTCGTGCGGACCACGTCGTGCCAGTCGGCGCCTTCGCTTTCGAGCAGGCCCTGGATGTTGGTGAGGGTCCGTCGGGTCTGGCCCTTGACGTCGCCGCGATGGGTATACGTGCCCTGTTCGTTGACGGCGGCCGTGCCCGATATGAACAGCATGACGCAGTTGTCTAGCTCGACGCGCATACCGCGGACAAACGAGACCTTCTTCTCGTAGTCGTAGGCCTCGTTCAATACTGTCTTGTTTTCGATGGGTGTCTTCTTGATACGTGTTTTCTCGGGCACGTTTGCTACTCCACTGCGTTCCTGTAACGCTCCTTCGGGGCCTTGCATACCGGTTGGATTATTGCGTCTTGTCCCTCAACAATCTCCTGTTGGCGGCGCCCCATCCTGTCAGCTCTTACGGAAACCCATCGAGTCCCATACATGGGTTCGCCTGGCATTCGTCTCGCCATCATACCAGGTTTTCACCGCAAAGTCAGCCCGGCTGAGCGCGTCGAGGGGCCGTGGGGCCGTGACAGTTCAGGCGGCCTTTTGGGCGCTGGTGTGAGAATCCCTTCTCGCCTCTGTCTCCACAGGAGCCGTTTCCTCTTGAGTCAAGGGCCGAGAAAGGATTCTCGGCTCAGTGAGGTGCTCTGTTTCATGCCCGTCGAATGTGTCACGGGCTGGGTCGTGAACGGCTACAGATGGGTTCATTTGCCAAAACGCTTGTTGGCTCTTATATTAACAACAAGGTGAGTCAACTCGCTTCGGCGGCTAGAAGGCGGATCCACTTGGACATCACCATTTTGTGCATCGGCGACGTGGTCGGGCGGGCGGGCCGTTCCATCCTTTCTCGGGCGGTGCCCCGACTGGTGAAAGAGCAGGGGATCGACTGCGTCATCGCCAACGTGGAAAACGCGGCGGCGGGCTCCGGCCTGACGGAGGCGCTGTACACGAAGTTCATCCGATACGGCGTCCACCTGATGACCATGGGGGACCATATCTACCGCAGAAAAGAAATAGTGCAGGTCCTGGAGAAATCAGATCGCATCGTGCGACCGGCCAACTACCCGGCAGAGGCGGTGGGGCGTGAGTTCGCCGTCTTCGAGACACATCGCGGCCCCGCCGTGGCGGTTGTTTCCTTGACGGGGCGACTGTTCATGCGCCCGCCGTGTGACTGCCCGTTTCGTGCGGTCGATCGCGTGTTGAATAAGATTCCGGGTGACGTTCGGATCGTCGTCGTGGACATCCACGCGGAGGCGACCAGCGAGAAGATCGCCATGGGGTGGCATTTGAACGGTCGTGCAAGTGTAGTCTTCGGGACGCACACCCATGTGACCACGGCGGATGAGCGGGTGCTGGACCAGGGTACCGCCTACATTACGGACCTGGGGATGACCGGTCCTTACGAAGGGGTGCTGGGGCGGCTGAAGGAGCGGGTGCTGAAGTCGCTGACGACCGGGATGCCGGCGCCGTACGACGTAGCCACCGACGACGTGCGGATGTGCGGCATTGTGGTGAAGGTTGACAGCGAGACGGGGCGGGCGCGACATATCGAACGCATCTGCGTGGACGACTCATCACCTGCGGAGGACGAGACGCAGGCGGACGTTTGACCGGAATAGAGCCCCCGGCCCAGAGAGCCGGCTTGTCTCAAGCCGGTCTTCGTAACGTGGGGCACGCGAAAAACCAGCAACGAAGCGCAAACACGCATTCTGTATCTGGATACCCCCGGCTAAGGCCGGGGGCTCTTATGACAATTCGTTTCTAATGTGCCGGATTGTGCCATACCAACCGCACCACAACGATGCGATGATCGCCGTGGTTCGGGCGGTGTACGACGAATATGGTTTTACGTGGGAGGCCGACGGCTATCACCGCGATCTGTATGATATCGAGGCGGCTTACTTGCAGCGTGGCGGAATGTTCTGGGTCGTGCTAAGCGGGTCAGTGAAAAGAATGAGCAGTTTGGGTGCCCCGCCCCTTCCAGGGGTGGGGGACAGATCCCGAGACTGTTCAATCATTAGCGGAACCAGCTTAGCGGAAGATCGCGTGATCGGTTGTGCGGGCGTAACGCAGCACGATGGCGGGGAATGTGAATTGCACCGGATGTATCTGTTGCCGTCGTACCGGGGGCGCGGATTGGGCCGACGGTTGCTCGAGACGGTAACGGCCTATGCTCGGACCAGGGGATGCCGGCGGATACTGGCGTGGAGTGACGTGAAGTTAACACTCGCCCATCGGTTGTATTTGAAGCATGGCTTTGTGCAAGAGGGTGAGCGAATCTGCGACGATCCAGACCAGGCGCTCGAGTACGGGTTTTGGAAGGAACCGTTGTGAGCGAGGCCTCAAGTACACCGGAACGACAGCCGTTCGATCCGAACCGCGTACGGTCGGCGGAAGGCGAGGGTGGGCTGTTTGCGCAAGGTCACGCCGACAACAGCTCGGCGATGCTGACGGTGTCGCAGCTCACACGTTTGGTTCGCGGGGCGATTCGGAAGGAGATGCCCGGCAACGTGCACGTGGTGGGCGAATTGTCGAACGTGGCGTCACCGGCCGGAGGCCATCATTATTTCACGCTGAAGGACGAGGCGAGTGAGGTTCGTTGTGTGATGTGGCGGTCCTCGGCGAAGTCGTTGCCGTTTCGACTGACGGACGGGCTGGAGGTCGTGGCGACGGGTTCGGTCGATGTCTATGAGCCGCGCGGACAATATCAGTTGTACGTGCGCCGGCTCGAACCGCGCGGCGTGGGGGCGCTGGAGTTGGCATTTCGACAGTTAAAGGACCGTCTGGAGCGGGAGGGGCTTTTCGATCCACAGCGGAAGCGGTCGCTCCCGCAGTTTCCCGAGCGGCTCGCCGTGGTGACGAGCACAACGGGGGCGGCGATCCGAGACATCCTTCAGACCATTGAGCGGCGGTATCCGTGCGTTGATGTGTACGTGTTCGGCGTGCGCGTCCAGGGAGACGGTGCCGCGGCCGAGGTGGCGGATGCGATTCGCAGGATCAACCACGCAAGCCCGACCCTGGGGGGAATCGACGTCATCATCGTCGGCCGGGGCGGCGGCTCACTGGAGGACTTGTGGGCGTTCAATGAGGAGGAGGTAGCTCGGGCGATTCACGCGAGTCGGATTCCAATCGTCAGCGCGGTCGGGCACGAGGTCGATTTCACTATCGCGGATTTCGTTGCGGATGTCCGCGCGGCCACGCCGACGGCGGCGGCAGAGTTGGTCGTCCCGGTGCGTGCGGAGTTGATGGCGGAAATCGACGGCCAACAACATCGGCTTGGCCAAGCGGTGCATCGCGTCCTCGAGTCGGCGCGGCTGCGGCTGTCCGTGGTGCAGCGATCGGAGTGGTTTCGGGATCCCGTCGGCCGAGTCAGGCAGCGGCACCAACAGGTTGACGAGACGATGCGGCGGTTGCAGTCGGCGGTGGTACGGTGGCTTGCCGTCCGGCACTCTGCGATCCACGATCTGGAGATCCGGCTGTTGCGGGTAAGGCCGGAGGCAGTGCTGGCCAGGCGGCGCGAACGGCTGACGAAGATGGAGCACCGCCTGCGTTGGGCACAGGGGCGCTTCAGCTTGGCGGCGGAACGCAGGCTGGGTGAGGTGACGGCCCGACTGATGGCCGCGTCACCGCAAGGCCGCGCAGAACAGGGCGGCGTGCTCGTGGATCAACTTGCCAGGCGGCTGAAGCGCGGTATGTCGCGCCTGATCGCGGATCACAGACGGACCGTCGCCGCGTTGGACGCTCGCCTGTCGGCGGGCAGCCACCGGCAGATTCTCAATCGCGGGTTCAGCATCACACGACTCGCCAATCGCGGCAAGATCGTTCAAGAGGCGGCAGATGTTCGAGAAGGCGATCGCCTGCTGACCGAGACGGCCGACGGTGAAATCACCAGCCGGGTGATCGACGAGCGACAGGGCGAGTTGTTTGAATGAGGAGCGTGCGTGCGGGTAGCTGCGTTCCGACGTACTATGGTGCAACGTGCTTGCCCGCTTTGCGTGAAGGCATAACACTGGGTACTGGAGAGTGATCATCATGGGATGGGTAGTCGTCGTGGTGATAGGCTGCCTTGTCGCTTACATCTGGTCGCTCAATACGACTTGGGGCATCATCTCCTTAGTTGTTGGTTCGGTTCTACTTGGCTCCACTTCTACATCCAAGAAATGCGGCATTTGCGGAAATCTGCTCAAAAAGACCATGTACGAATGGAAGATCGAAGGGAAGAAGAAGAAAGTCTGTCCACACTGCAACAGTTCGCTTGAACGAAGGCAGAGCCGTGAGGCGATGAGACGACTCAAGTAGGTGGGGGACACTCAGCAGTTGGAGGAAGCGTAGCGATGGGACTTCTCGACAACATCAAGGCCATTGCCAAGACAGTCAGGCAAATCGACAACATCGATCTGAATCAGCAGATTCTCGATCTCCAGTCCGACGCGTTGGATATGTTGGAGGAGAACGGGCGGTTAAAGGTCGAATTGGAGCAAGCCAACCAGCGGCTGAACATACGCGACAAACTTATATTCAGTTGCAACATGTACTATCTACCGGGCAAAGACGGCAAGAAGGATGGCCCATTCTGCTCCTCGTGTTACGACGCCAGCCAGAACCTCATAAGGCTACACAGCTACAAGGGTTTCTGGGGGTGCCCGCAATGTGGACGCTTGCTCAACAATGATAGTGGCATCGAACCTTCAGCATCGCTCGTCCATGCGTACCACAGCTATCGTAGCAGTATGTGAGAAACGTATAGCGGTAACCGTTCACGGGTTTTTCAGAGATCGGCCCCGAAGGGGTCAACGAACGTAGCCACGGGTGGAGCGCAGCGGAACCCGTGGAATAAGGGTGATATATCCATAACCGCCCCAGCAGGGGCGGAGGAACTTGCGCGGTGTTGGCATCGGATTTGTGGGGCGAGTGGCTTCGTCCGCCCCCCCGGGGCGGAACGGGATGCGGGCCAACCGTGACCACGGGTTCCGCTGCGCTCCACCCGTGGCTACTCACCTCGGCCCCTCCGGGGCCAACATGCTGTGGCATAGACCAGCAAGATCACCGTGAACGGTTACGTATAGCGAACTTGCCGCTGACACGCAAAGGAACAGTCGTAGGTCTGACCGCTCGCAGTCCGTATAATGAAGTGAATATGAGCAAGGGCTATCAGCCCGTGGTGAAAGGGAAAACAGCGGTTTGAAAACACCGTTCTTGGCCGTGAAAACCACCGGCTTTGGCGCCGGTGCCACAGTTTTGCCACGGGCTGCTATGACCCTGTTGCGATCCATAGCGTACGGGGGTGATTGGTGATGAAGAAGAAAGCGTTTAACTGTGCGGAGATGAAGCGTCAAGGTGCGGCACGGATTCACGAACGAATCAAGGATTTGACGTTTCAGCAGAAGGTCGAGTATTGGCGGCAACGCAGTGAGGCGTTCCGCCGCGAGCAGCAGGAAATACTTCGCCAAGATGACGGTAAGGGTCGTGGTTGATCCATCTTAGAAAATATCCCGGCACTGTGGTACAGGCGTTCCGCCTGTGACCCCACCGGCGAGACGCCGGTGCCACAGAGGTTGGGGATGGGCTCTTGCCGGCGGCGGTGTTGCAGGGATGTACTTGGCAGATGGACGGATCGGCTGTCGATCCAGTTGCAGCGGGTGAAAACGATGGCGAAGCAACAAATGACGTTTGAGAAGGCGATGGCGCGGTTGGATGAGATTGTCCAATCGATCGAGCAGGGCAAGGTCGGGCTGGAGGCGTCGATCAAGCAGTTCGAGGAGGGGATGTCGCTGATCCGGCGATGCCGCGGCGTTCTGTCCGAGGCGGAACTCAAGATTCGGCAGTTGCAGGCGGCCGGGCAGGACGGGGCGGAGGCTTCAGACAAACCGGTCTCGGCGGGGGGGTAAGCCCATCAGCTCGTGAGGAGAGAACAGCGGTTCGGAAATGCCGCGCCTGACCGTGAAAATCACCGGCGGGACGCCGGTGCCACAGATATGCCACGGGCTGCTATCGTAGCGCACGGAGAAATGGGGAACGCCTCTCCTGTCTCTTCCCCAAGTTGCCGGTTCTTTCAAAAGTACTGAACAAGTAGGTTTTGGAATCGTCCGCGCAGGGGGGTTCAGCTACAATATGTGGCTTGTATGTATGTGATTCACGGCCACATGCGGCCGGAAATAGGGTCTAGCCCCTCGCAGGAGCGAGGGGTTGACCAATTGGCGATTTCGGATTGACGATTGCGGATTGTTCTGGATTTACAAACTCCCCCGCTTCCGCGGGGGGCTGCGGGCAGGGAATGATGGACGATGCCTGTTGCCGCCGATGACGACATCAGAGTGCTGTTGCGGCAGAGTGCCGAAGAAGTCAGCCAGGCGCTGAGTGAGCGCCTTGCACAGTGTGACGGCGTCTCACCTCGGCTGGCGGAGGCGATGCGGTACAGCCTGGACGCCGGCGGCAAGCGTCTGCGACCCGTGCTGGTGTTGTGGTGTTGTGAGCTATGTGGCGGAGAGCGGCGGGTGGCGATGCCGGCCGCACTCGCCGTTGAATGTGTTCATACCTTCAGCCTGATTCACGACGATCTGCCGGCGATCGACAATGACGACCTGCGGCGTGGTCGGCCTTCCAGCCACAAGCAATTCGGCGAGGCGATGGCCATCTTGGCCGGCGACGGGCTGTTGGCGTTGTCGTTTGAGATACTCGCCGGTGCGGTCGGTGATCCGGCATTATCCAGAGACATGGTGCGGGAATTGGCCGTTGCCGCGGGATGGCAAGGCATGGTTGGCGGAGAGGTGGCAGATATCGAGGGTGAATCCGTAGCACCCGATGCCGCGTTGGTGGCTCGGATTCACTTGGCCAAGACGGCACGGCTGATTGAGGTGTCCTGTCGGCTGGGTGGATTGGCGGCTCGGGCGGATGAGGCTGGTATCGCCGCGCTTGGTAGCTATGGCCACGAGTTGGGGATGGCATTCCAGGGAGCGGATGATTTATTGGACGTAACAGCCAGTAGCGGCCAAATGGGGAAATCTACAGGAAAAGATGAATCAGCCTGCAAACAAACCTACCCACGTGCCGTAGGTATGGAAGAGAGCCGTAGGCTGGTTGATGCGGCGGCAGAGCGTGCAGTCGCGGCCTTGACGCCGTTGGGCCCAAGGGCTGCGAAACTTGTGTCGTTGGCTCGCTATGTCGTGGAGCGGCGGTCTTAGTGCGATAGCGCCACATAAGGTATTGCGCGAGTTGCAAGCCGTGCACATTGCGTAGATCAAGTTTGCAGAAGATGGCGCCTAGCCCCTCGCGGAAGCGAGGGGTTCAAGGATGGATGCAAGCCCGCGAGAACCCCTCGCTTCCCGCGGGGGGCTGCGGGCCAATGCTCCATCTCAAATGGTATGTGGCGCGGTAGTGTTAGGAAGTGTATGAGCTAACAAGATTGGATGCCACAAGGGGTTTATTAGAATCCACCAGGAGGCGGGCCGAGAGGATTCGGCCTGCGAGAGCGAATGGAATCAGATTCAAAAACAGATGCGGTACTTCGAGCCATTGGGTCACCGGCGGACTTACGGAAACTGACGACCGCCGATCTGGAGCGGCTGGCCGGCGAAATCCGCGGGCGCATCATCGACGTTGTGGCCGCGAACGGCGGGCACCTTGCCAGCAACCTGGGCATGGTGGAACTGACGATCGCGATGCACTATGCGTTCGATTTTCGGCGCGACCGGCTCTTATGGGACGTGGGCCATCAGGCTTATGTTCATAAGCTTCTGACCGGGCGGAATGCCCGATTTAACACATTGCGAAAGGCCGGCGGCATCAGCGGCTTTCCGAACGCCGATGAGAGCGACTATGACCTGTTCAACGTCGGGCACGCGGGCACGGCGATTGCGACTGCCACGGGGCTGGCACGGGGGGATTCGCTCAAGGGCAATCATCGGCGCGTGGTGGCGTTGGTGGGGGATGCCAGCATCTTCAACGGCGTCGCGTTTGAGGGGCTCAACCAAGCGGGGACGTTGCGGCGTCAGTTGCTGGTCGTGCTGAACGACAATTCCATGGGCATCGCCCCGACGCAGGGCGGCATGGCCGAGCACCTGGCGAAGTTCCGCATCAGTTCCCTCTATGGGGAGACCAAGAAGCGCGTCAAGCAGTATTTGCCGCAGGTGCCGTTGATTGGAAAGCCAGCGTTCGATGCGTTGGACCACCTCAAGGAGGGCTTGAAGGCGACGCTTTCACCGCATCAGATCTTCGAGCAGTTGGGATTCGTCTATGTCGGCCCGACGGACGGCCACGACATCGCCAACTTAATCGAGCTGTTACAGGTGCTCAAGGATGTGAATCATCCCGTTTTCCTGCATGTACACACGGAAAAGGGCCGCGGCGTCGATTGGGTGTCGGCCGAACCGACGAAGTTCCACAGCCCCAAGCCGTTCAAGTTGGAAGGCGGTCGGGTAGAGTTTCAACGCAGTGGGCGATCGTGGACGGCAGCGTTTGCGGATGCGCTGATCGAGCTGGCGCGGAAGGACGACCGTATCTTCGCGTTGACGGCGGCGATGCCGGACGGGACCGGGCTGGATGAGTTTCAGAAGGCCTTTCCCGACCGGTGCCTGGACGCCGGCATTGCGGAAAGTGCGACGGTCGACATTGCCGCCGGGCTGTGCAAGGCGGGTCTGCGCCCCGTGGTGGCCATCTATTCGACGTTCCTCCAACGCGCGTTTGATCAGATCTTTCAAGAGGTCGTTCTACAGGAATTGCCGGTCGTTTTTTGCATGGACCGGGCGGGCCTTGTCGGCGGCGACGGTGCCGTTCATCACGGCTTTCTCGATATTTCGTACCTCCGCAGCATGCCGAACATGGTGCTGATGGCGCCCGGCGACGGAAAGGAGATCAGCGCGGCTCTGGCGCTGGCATTAAAGCTGAACGTGCCGAGCGCCATTCGATCTCCACGGGCGACGCTCGGCGAATCGCTGCTCGCCAGCAAGGCGGGGGCGCCCTTTGAGGTCGGTCGTTCCGTGGTGCTCCGTGAAGGCAAGGATTCGACCATCCTTGCTTATGGCTCGACCTGCCAACACGCGCTGGATGCGGCGGAGCTGTTGGCTGCTGACGGCGTGGAGACCTGTGTGGTCAATGCACGTTTTGCCAAGCCGGCCGATGAGGCCATGGTGCGCGAGGCATTGTCACGCGCGGGGCCTGTCATTACGGTCGAGGAGCATTCGATCAGCGGCGGATTTGGTTCCGCCGTGTTGGAGACGGCACAAGCACTCGGGCTGTCGGCCGGGCGGGTGAAGCTGCTCGGCATGCCGGTAGACCGGTTCATCGCTCACGGCTCGCGCAGCGGGCAACTCGCGGAGTGCGGCCTGGATGCCGCCGGCATCGCGGCGGTGCTCAGCGAGGCGATCGGGACGCAGTCCGATAAACGGGGGTTGGGACGGGGAATCGCGCGCAGTTCCGTCGAGGTGGATCAACCCCCACGGACACCTTCAGAAAACGACGCGATTGTTAAAGGCGCACCCATCATACCGTCACGGTCGTGACGCTAGTTGGGCAATCGGTGCCATAAGAACATAACCAAAATCTCCTGTGGCACGGGCGCCAAAGCCCGTGATGGACCACCGGCGAGACGCCGGTGCCACAGTTTTCCATGGGCTGATAAGTCAAACGTGGTATTACTTGTCACCGGTGCGCTGCTCGTTTGCCAACCTCTGCGCGGTCTTGTAATAGTCAAGGACTCTGCGAATGCGTTCCTTCGTCTCGCCGGACCCGAGCGCGACGGCCTGTGTCTGCGTGGTGATTGCCGCGTCGATCATCCCTAACGCACACTGCGTGCGGGCCAGGATTTCCAGTGTCTCTGCGTCACGTCCTTTGGCCAATTCGTTGGCACGCAGCGCACATCGCAGGAGCATGACAGGATCGCGATCGGCGATGTCACTGTGGAGCTCGAAATCCGCAAGTTTTCGCATGGCCGAGGCGGAGTCCTTGAACGCTTCCAGTATCTTTGCATTCCACTCGGGAATCCGGTCCGCCATGTCGAACTCGTGGAGCATTTGCTGCTTGATGAGGTAGGGATGCAAATCGTCCGGCTTGAGCTGGATCATCTGATCGAGCAGCTTGAACGCTTTTTCTTTGTCTTTGGCCGCATAGGCGGGCTGGAGTTCCGACATCAATTGATTCATCTTCTTGGTGGTCATGGCCGCCTGTTTCGCCGCCTCGATGTCGTACTTACCGGCCAGGATTTGCTCGATTGCCTTGTCCATCCCATCGATATCGGCCAATGGGTTTCCCTGCCACACGACGGTGTTGGCTTTGTCAACGATAAATGCATGGGGTATGGCCGGCACGTCCTTCGTCCATGCGGTGGTGGTGGCCATCCCGTCGTCACTCGCAACATAGTAGGGCATTTGTTGTTTTGCCTTGATGAAGGCCGCGATGGTCTCCGGTTCCTCGTTGCTCACGCCGATGACCACGAGCCCGTCCTTCTCATGCTTTTTGTGCAACTGGGCCATGTGGGGAATACTCTTCAAGCACGGCGGGCACCAGGTCGCCCAAAACTCAACGAGGAAGACGTGTTTGTTGGCATCGGGTTCACCCGGCAGGGCCGGCGGCTTGCCGGTGACCCACTTGGCCGCCTTGATGGTCGGGGCCTTGTCGCCGATCTGGGGCGTGGCGCTCACGATCGCCGCTGTTGTGCCCGCCACAACGATCGCAAAGGAAATAGCGTATCGATTCATGAGTGTCACCTCCTGTCAATACTATACTGTCCACGGTCTCGATTGCAGCCGATTTGCGGCTGGAGTCAAGCATAAGGCTGCTAGGGCTCTGTCACGCCTGAACTGTCGGAGAGTGCGGGCATCCTGCCCGCTGTTCTTCGAGGAATCAGGCGGGCGAGACGCCCGCACTCTCCGACATTTCCAACGTGACGCGACACTAGGGCGCCTCTTCGACCAGGCCATCGGATGCGGTATTCTAATAGACGTGGATGACGCCGAAAACAGAACGATGTTTCCTCATTCGATCCCGCTGTACCGTAGCGAGCCGCACCCGTGCCCCTATTTGGAGGCTCGTCAGACGGAGGATGAGATTATCTACGCCTCTCGGCCCGGCGGGGCGGTGTACCAAGTCCTGATGGATTTCCGGTTTCGTCGCAGTGGGCCGATGGTTTATCGGCCGATCTGTTCCGATTGCCATGAGTGCATACCTATCCGTGTACCAGTGGATCACTTTTCACCGAGCCGCTCACAACGCCGTGTCATGCGGCGCAACAAGGATATCCATGTCAAGGTCGATGTTCCCGAGTGTACCGAGGAGAAATGGCGGATTTATTCGGACTACCTTGAACGCCAACATGATGGGAGTATGGATGCCGGCTTCAGCGCCTTCGAGGAATACCTATATTGCTCTCCCACGGACACGATGGAGATGACCTATCGTCTGGGCGAGCGAGTCGTTGCCGTCGGCATCCTCGACGTATGCCCGAATAGCCTTTCGACGGTCTATTTCTATTTCGATCCAGCCGAGGCGCAGCGTAGCCTCGGGACGTATGGCGCCCTGTGTGAAATCGAGGAGTGCCGACATCGCAAGTTGGCGTATTGGTACGTGGGCTTTTATATCCGAGGGTGCGGACGGATGAGCTACAAGGTGAACTTTCGGCCATACGAACTGCTTGGCAGGGATGGTGTGTGGCGTCCTGGGCGCGACGCCGATAACACGCGGTAAGATCACGTTTGAACTAAGAGCCTATCCCACAACTGTGGCACCGGCGTCTCGCCGGTGTTTCATCACGGGCGAGACGCCCGTGTCACAGGAGGTTGTGGGATATGTTCTTACTTCATCGGCGTAGGCGGCTGACCGATATGTTTGTTGCCGAGGATCGGCCCGCGAATTCGCGGTGCTCATCGCACGGAGTGCGGAGCTGGCTTCGTAACGCGTCGGGGATCGCCTAGAAGGGCAGTCACTCAACCGCCTAGCAAGCCAGCAGCTATCCTTGCTTACTCTATCATTCGTTATATGCAAAGGCCGCATGGGGGGGCGGCCTTTGCAGTGCGCACCGCGCGGCAGACTACTCCTTCTCGTTAATCTCGATCTCGACGATGGGTTTCTTCGCACCGCGCTCGACAGCGCGGATATAGCCAATGGTCGATGTTCCATCCGGCGCGTCCGGTGGTGTGCGATCGAGATCGAATGACATCTCCGCGGGAATGCCCGGATAGAGCGCCAACTGCGAATTCCCGTCGCGCTCCACGACGATATTGATTTGATCTGTGTAGAGATAGTCGATCTTAATGTCGAATTCCGCCGAGTCCTCGACGTTCGGCTCGGCAAAAGCGGGACGGATCTCCAATGTGCACGACACCGAATCACTGTCCGGTTCAGGATTCGCAATGTTGAGCGTGAGGATAGGCTCACTGAGGCCGTTCTGGCCGATCGCCTTGCCCGAACCGTCTAACACGTTGACGGCACAATCGGTGAACTTGCCGTAGTCCTTGTCCGAGACCTCGATACGGATTCGTGCCGCCTCGATTTCCTGGGTGAAGGCCAGCGTGATCTTCGCCGTATCGTCGTCGGGCGTCAGCTCCTTGGTCACAGTCTTCCGATAGCCCTCGATCTTCCCGCTGGTTGTGACCGTGGTCGGGCGTTCAAACAGGTTCAGCAGTGTGACGGAGCCGGACGGCATCGAGCCGGGGCTGCTGCTCAGATCGGAGACCACCATCGGCTCAGCAGTAATGCCATCGAAGCGAACCTCGAGCGAGTAGGCCGATGTCTCGTCCATCTTCGCACTGCCGATCGGTATTTCCCAGACGCCCGGCTCCAGTTCTTTGCTGATCGTGTAGCTCGCCTCATGCCGATCGTTCTTTGTGTCAAGCCGCAGAGGATAGTAACGGCCCGCAGTCCGGCCATCGGGACGGTGAATGAGCCACGCGCGGGCGGTGCTCGGCTTTCCGTCGATGGCCCGCAAGGTCAGGTGCATCGCGCTGGCCCCTACCGGCACGGCAAAGAAGTGGTGATTGATCTTCCATCCATCCACGGTCTGGCCGTCAAGCTTGACGCGATAGACGTTTTTAGGGATGACCTGATGAGGCACGATGATCGTGTTCACCAGCCTCAGCGCGACCGTGTCTCCATCCAGACCCTCGACTGTGGCGACATACATGCCGGGTTCGGTCAGCTTCTCGGCGTCGTATTCAACGCGAACTTTCGCCGATTGCTTGTCGCGGAAGTAGATCTGGTCCTGCAACAACTTGCACCATTCGGCATCCGAACGCAGTGTCAGGCGCTTTGAGAAGGCGGTGATGGCCGCGGCATCCGCCTGAGGGACGAAGACCGGCTTGATCGTAAACACCTGGGGACGATCCGTCGGGAAGTATGTGCTGCGCCAGTAGGCGGCCGGCCCGGAGGCATCAACCGCCAGCGGACTTTCCGTGGTCACGTTGAACGTGTAGAGCGGATCGTCGCCGGATTTGGCGGCGAGGGTCTCGATCATTGACGCCGCTTTGACCATGTTCGGCTGTCCGGCCCCATAGTCCAGCGGCGTGTAACCATCTACCGGCGCGGCCGTGCCTTTCAGGGCCGCCTTGATCCAGTCCGCTCGCGGCGATACACCGGCCTTCTCCCGAAGGTGCTGCGACAATAGCGCACACATACCGGCCGCATACGGCGAGGCCATGCTCGTGCCGCCCCAGAAGTCCCCGCCGCGCTCCCAACGGGGCACCGTCGATGTGATCATGCCGGGTGTGGCGATGTCCGGCTTGTCCAACTCTCCACCGCGCGAGCTGAACCAAGTCAACTGGGCGTGTGGGATCTGCACGCCGCGCACGTCGCGTGCCGTATCCGCGGCGTACAAGGCTGCCACACTGATGGCAGCGTTCGCCGCCGCCGGCGTGCCCACGGAGGACAAGCCCGGCCCCTCGTTGCCGGCACTCGTGCAGATGACAAGGTATGGATTGGCGCGCAAGAGCTTGTCCACGAACTTGTCGATATCCGAGTCGGCCTCGCGCATTGAGCCGATGCCGAAGCTCAGATTGCAGACGACAGTGACGTCATGCTCGCGCGCATATCGGGCGGCATACTCGAACGCCTTTTTCATTGAGCCCGTCGTCGTCGCCCCGCCGGCGAGACAGTTTTGTCCGATCTTCATGCTGATGACCTTCGCACCTGGCGCGACGCCGTTGAAGCCGTCCTGGTTCAGGATACGGAAGCCCGCGGCGATGCCCGCGACGTGCGTACCGTGTCCGCCGTCATCGTGGTGCAGCACGACCTTGTGTTGGCGAACGAAGATGTTGAGGGCACAGGTCAGGGGAATAATCTGCTTTTCTTTCTTCTCCCGCGCGAATGTGAACGTGTCGAAGTCCAGCTTGTAGTTCCTCAGGGGGCGCTCATCCGAGAAATCGCGGTCGCCGTCCGTGTCGATATAGCAGACAGCGTCATCGTCCGTGCCGTCGTCCATGGAGACAACGCATAC
>Ga0190284_1000487_pt1 | contig 22421 bp, 13 predicted proteins | sample 48691812_MG_FD_161668 | JGI IMG/M metagenome (GOLD analysis project Ga0190284, IMG submission 161668) | Hydrothermal vent microbial mat bacterial communities from Southern Trench, Guaymas Basin, Mexico - 4869-18-1-2_MG | ecosystem: Environmental > Aquatic > Marine > Hydrothermal vents >...
TACTCCGACCACCGCTCCATTGGCTACATGTCGTATGGGTAATTCACATGGCTGATTCCTTTCATTCAGCTAGGTTGGCCAGGCTTTCCTGGCGCACCGAAGACCACGAAGGAACACGAAGATTGAAGAAAAGTGGAATATACGGCATTCACTATGACAAGCTTCTCAGCAGCTCTCAGGCGAACCTGTTAGTCCCCGGGGGGAATCTGGTGCTCGCGCCAGGCAGGCTGCTGAACTCTGGACTCTGAACACTTCTATTCTCACCTGAGCTGTAACCCTGGCTCCTCCGCTGCGACTCACTTCCAGTCACAGACCGCGTTTCTTCCCCGATCTGGAGGTGATCATGCGTCCCTATCGTGCTGCGCTCTTGCTGCTCTTTCTTGCCGTCGCGTTCACCGGAGCCTCGTCCGAGTCCTCCCACCGGAGCATCCTGAGCCCCAAGAGGATCCAGGAGTTCTACGCCTCGGGAGGCCGCCGGTACATCGACAAGAAGGTTCACATCCACCTCAGCTCCGCAATCCTCAAGAAAAAGAGCAAGCGCATCCGTCTGCCGGGAGGCAAGATCGCGCTGCTCTTCGAGAACAAGTCAGTCCCCATTCTGATCAATCCCTGCAACAACTACTACAAGCGTCTGCGACGCAAGCTGAAGAGCAAAAAGAAGGTTGCAGGGCTTGTGTGCATCAAGGGTTACGTTTTCCGCCCCGACTGGGATGTCAAGGGACGCTGCTTTCTGCGGGTCAAGAAGATCAAGACCTACGGCGGCAAGCTGACCGATCTGTCTAAATCCAGCAAAAAGTGACCGCTCCACGTCATGCTCGAGCTCGGCGACGCCGAGAGACGCGGTGAATGCGTACAGGAACATGCCGAACTGACAGGCATTGCCGCAACGCCCGCGCCAGCCCTCGACCGAATCGTGAGGGTTCGCGCAGGCGCAGGGCGGCGTTTTGAGCCTCGATCAGGGACGGCGGCGGATCAGTGGACTGAGCGGCGCCTTGACGGGGTTGTCGCCTGGAACCTTGAAGAAATTCTCGGCCATGAGTATCGAAGCGGCGCCGGGCAGATCCATGTTGTGCTTCCAGAGCTGCCAGATCGTATCGCCCCAGGCGGCCAGCTTGGTGAAAAACGGATCGATCGGGATGATGTAGGCTTCATTGAAGATTGGTAACAAAAGCAACGCTATCTTTGGCTCCCTCCCAAGATTGAGCCGCCAGCGCCCTGGTTTTGGGATGATCAACCGCTTACGTCGTGCAGGAACCCGTATTCAATCGCGAATTCGACAACAATCGAGTTTTAGTATCTAATATCGAAGGCATCGATCACGACGTTCGTTCCCAGCGATCGGGGATTCTTGTCGCCTGTAACCATGATCGTGATCGTGTGGTCGCCGTAGGAGAGATTTTTATGGACGAAGAGGAGTGCCTCCATCTCCGTAGTGGCGGCATAGAGGTCGACGTTTCCCTGGTATATGTCGTCGATGAAGACTTGGGCGATCCCGGCGGCATGTGTCCGTACTCCAACCCAGGAGACACCGTTACCGTGGAATGTCAGATTGGCGGTCGCTGAAGGGACGCCGGTCATCATCAAGGTTTTTCCACTTGCCAGCGACTCTTCGGTTTTTCTCCAAGGACCTTCGTAGATGACGAACTCGTTGCTGTCGTCGAATCTTTGAATTGTTAGCGTACTCTGCCACGTATCGCCGCCATTTGTGGTTTTGCAGATCCGCCCCCACCCCCCGATGAAAAGGGTCTGGTCGGTGAGATACTCGGGTGAGATCACTCCGGATTTGAGGAGTTTGCCCCACAAACCGGAGTACGACCAGGTGTCGCCACCGTCGGTAGACTTGAAAACTCCATGGCTTTTGGTCATCGAAAATACTGTTCTATCGAGACCGAATGCCGGAGAAATGATGAGATTCTGTACGATCGGACCGATCGGTCCCAGATCGATGAGGCGCCAGGAGACACCTCGATTACTCGATTTGAAGAGCCCGCAATTCGCAACACCTGCAAATATGACACCATCGGTCGAAAACTCAGGGGATATCGCCAGAGAGAAAATCTTTTTGTCGTAGAATGCGAGGTAGCTCCAGGTCTCTCCGCCATCTTCTGAGGCGAAGATTCCCGATTCGCTGCCAGTATAGAGAATCCCATCCTTGGCGAAATCCGGAGAGATGGCAAAACAATAGGATACCTTGAAGCCTCCCGTATAACCGGTAAATGTGGTGCCACTGTCCCGGGTTTTGTAGACCTTGTAGATTCCGTTCCGGTCGTTGCCTGAAAAAAGTGTCTGATCGGCCTCGAAGTCGGGCGAGATTACGATCGATCGTGCATAGAGGTAGTTTACTGGATCGACTTCTAGATCGTACCAGGCCAGCCCCCCCACGGTGGTTTTGATGACGTCGGGATGGATGCCGGCAAAAACGGTTTGATCCTGGGGATAATCGGGACTGGCTTGCAGAGAGGCGATGTGCATCGACGTGACACCGGTCGATCTGGCGGCCCACGTTGCTCCATAGTTCGTCGATTTATAGACGCCGCCGCCGTAGGCTCCTGCGAAGACGACTCCATCGTCGGCAAATCCGCTGCTGATGGTCATGGAGCGGATGAAGTTCTGGTTGTAGACGTTCAGTTGAGTCCAATTCTCAGCGGCGTTGTGAGACACGTGGAGCCCCTCCCAGGCTCCCAGGAACAGCGTCTGATCCTGTGTGTAACCGGGTGAGAAGCCGATCGCAAAGTAATGAGTCTCGGTCTGATAAGGGACCTTGTCCATTAAGCCCGCAGTCGCCGGATTCCAGATGTTGCACCGGTCGACTGATTTGTAAATGAAATCCTGAGATGCGGCGATAACGGTGTGGTCAGTGGCGAAATCAGGCGAAAAAGCCACGACCACGATGTCGAATTCGTCGATTCCCGTGTTCTTCCTGCGCCAGGACCCACCTCCCGTCCTCGACTTGACGACACCCTTGCCCCAGGTCCCCGCCACCACGATCTGATCCTGCGCAAAATCAGGCGAACAAGCGATCGACATGACCTTGGTTCCATCTGGGATTCCGCCATTCGAGGCGAACCAGGTGAGACCGGCATCGGTGGATTTGAAAACTCCACCGTCGGTGGCACAGAAGAGTGTTTTGTCCGTGGCAAAAGCGGGCGAGACCGTGATATCATTCGCCGTGAGATTGGTCATACCGTTGTTGCGTTTTTGCCATGATGCGCCTTTGTTGGTCGACTTGAAGATCCCTTTGCCATCGGTTGCGACGAAGAGCGTCTGATCCACCGAAAAATCCGGCGAGAGAGCCATCCGGTTGATCTTCAGGCTGGTGAGCCCGAAGTTGGAGCTCGACCATGTGCGTCCTCTGTTTGTCGACCGGAAGACCCCTCCCTTGATGGTGCCGGTGTAGAGGATGCCATCGTTCGCAAATCCCGGTGAGATCCGAATGCATGTGACAGCATAATGGGGAAAACCGATCTGAGAGGGAACCCATGTCGACCCGTTGTCCGTCGATTTCAGGATCAAATCGTCCATGTGAGTCAGGCTGCAGAAAACCGTGTGATCGTTGAGATAGTCAGGGCTCACCGCGACCGCTCTGACGAAGTCGTGAGGCGAATGCGCCCAGACTAGAGGATTGAGGGTTGCCTGGAAAAGGAGGAGGCCAAATAGCCAAGTGCTGATTGAGAGGCTTTTCATTACTCTAAATTCCTTGAGTCACCCTTTTTGAAAACATCTGGAGAAGAGAACTTATCGATAGGGAGGGCGAATTCCCGTAGTTGCGATTTTGGGTCCATGCCTCGAATCGGTCGCAAAGACTCTGGTGTCACGCCATATCATATATTTTTGATATATCATGTATTGTGGACAAAAAACTACCACTACCCCTAAATGGATAATCTGTCCCCAACGGGCATTTATGAGGGGCTTATGATTGACACTAATATGTCCACGCGTTTCTGGAACGGCCTTTTGGGGCAGCACACATTGTGCAGCAGAGAAATTCTAATATGCAAACTCGTGAAGAAAAGTAAAATTTCGAATTTATCATTTCCTGACAAAATCAGGTTTTAAAGTGTCACCGCGCTTAGGTTGACGACGGCTGTATCGAGGATGAAATGGGATTTTTTTCGCGATAATCCTCATATCCGGGGTCGGTAGATGGAACTCGGGCGGCTTGTCCCGCGCGAAGAATGAGTGGAGTATTCGGAACTCGAGCGGTGGGTCCTCTCAGTACCTTATGTCGAAAGCGTCGACAAAGACGGTCGCACCGGTCGACGACGGATCTTTCTTCCCGGTGACCAAGATCGTGATAGTATGCTCGCCGTGGGGAAGATTCTTTTTGAAAAAGAGCAGCGCTTCCAACTCAGTCGTGGGGGCATAGAGGTTGACGTATTTCTGGAAGACACCATCGACGAAAATACTGGCGATGCCGGCGTTTTGGGCTCTTCTGCCGATCCACGACACGCCTTTGCCGGTAAACGCGAGGCTGGCGGACGACAAGGGAGTGTTGGAAAGGGTGAGGCTCTTTCCGATCGCAAGCGAATCGTTGAACAGTGACCATGTTCCATCATAGGCCAAGAATTCATTGCTGCTGTCGTAGCGCTGGATTTTCAGTGTGTTCCGCCACGTCGATCCGCCGTCGGTGGATCGATGAATCAGTCCCCATCCTCCTATGAAGAGGGTCTGGTCCGTAATGAAATCAGGCGAGACAACACCGGATTTCAGAAAACGGCCACGCAATCCGGAGTACGACCAGGTGTCGCCACCATCCGCCGATTTGAAGATCCCGCGGCTCTTCGAGACGCAAAACAGCGTGCCGTCGATCTCGAATGCCGCTGAAAAAATGATTTTCTGCACGACCGGCTCATCAAAACCGAGATCAATGCGATCCCACGATCGACCGCGATCACGTGATTTATAGAGGCCTTTATTGACGACGCCGGCGAAGACGATGCCGTCTGCCGGGAAGTTCGGGGAGACGGCCATCGAGAAGACTCTTTCGCCACCGAATGCAATCGGATTCCAGCTCTCACCCCCATCGGTCGACTCGAAGATTCCCGATTCTGTACCTGTCAAGAGGGTCTGATCGACGGAAAAATCAGGGGAAATGGCGAAACAATAGGAAGCATCGAACTCTCCGCTGTACCCGGCAAATGATGTCCCGGCATCATCGGTTTTATAGACCTTGTAGATTCCATTCTTGTCGTTCCCCGTAAAAAGCATCTGATCGTGTGCGAAATCCGGTGAAATGACCATGGCCCGTGCGTAGAGGAAGTTCGCGGGATCCACTTCGAGGTCGTACCATGCCATTCCTCCCACGGTGGTTTTGATCACGTCTGGAAAGATACCTGCGAAGACTGTACGATCCTGGGCGTAGTTGGGGCTGGCTTGCAACGAGGCGATGTGCATCGAAGAAACGCCGGTCGACTTGGCGGTCCACGAATCGCCGTAGTTCGTGGTACGATAGATCCCTCCGCCGTAAGCTCCTCCGAAAACCGTCCCATCGACGGGGTAATCGCTGCTGATGGTCAATGTGCGTATGAAATTCTGGTTGTAGACGTTCAGTTGGGACCACTCTTCAGCGGCGTTATGGGACACATGGAGTCCCTCCCAGGCGCCGAGAAACACCGTTCGATCCTGAGTATATTCGGGAGAAAAGCTGATGCAGAAGTAGTGGGTATCGGTTTGAATGGGCACCTTTTCCATCAATCCTAGGGAAACTTGCATCCATTGATTTCCGCTGTCCATGGATTTGTAGACCTGCTCTTGCGATGCAACCACGATGGTGTGGTCAGAGGCGAAATCAGGTGAAAAATCGACATCCACGATGTTCAGATCCTCGATCCCTGAGTTCTTCTGGATCCAGGTCCTTCCTCCATCCCGCGACTTGACAAACCCTTTTCCCCAGGCTCCCGCTACGACCACCTGATCCCGGGCGAAGGCGGGTGAGCAGGCGATCGACACGACCCGCGTCCGTTCGGGGACGATCTCATGGGGCTCAAACCAACTCAGGCCGGCGTCGGTAGACTTGAAGACCCCCACGTCGGTGGCGCAGAAGACGGTTTTGTCCGTGGCGTAGGCGGGAGAGACGGCGAGATCGTTCACCGTGAGACCGGTCAGGCCGTCTGCAAATTCCTGCCATGAAGCCCCGCGGTCGTTGGACTTGTAGACTCCCTTGCCGTCCGTTGCGGCGAACAGAGTTTCATCGACTACAAAATCCGGCGACAGAGCCAACTGGTTGATCCTCGAGCTGCCGAGCCCGGTGTTGATGCTCTCCCAGGCCTGCCCCCTATTCGTCGACCGGAAGATCCCTCCTCTGATCGTTCCCGCATAGATGATACCGTCATCGGCGAAACCTGGTGATATTCGAAGGCTCGTGATCAGATAGTGGGGAAATCCGATCTGCGAGGGCATCCAGGTCGATCCGCTGTCGGTCGACTTCAAGATGAAATTGTCGATGTGACTCAGGCTGCAAAAAACGGTGTGATCGTTGAGGTAGTCGGGGCTCACCGCGATCGATCTGACAAAATCGTGCGGTGAGTGTGCCAGAGCGTTCTCGAACGAGATCAGCGGGAGAAAAAAGAGAGCGAGGAATGATCCGGTCAAAGCACTCTTCATGATCCGATTCTCCGATAGTGTCCCTCCCTCGGGACATTCCGTTGCAACGGTTGCGTCGATAGACCAAGGGCATACCATTCCGGTAGATTCCGACGGGCCAACTCATAAATGGTGCGATTTTCGGGCTCGATCGGCCGTTCCTGTTCTTGGTAGCACAGGAATTTTGATCCAACGGCTCCGCCGGCGGATTATTTTCGGGAGCATTCCGTGGGTTCGGCGAAATGTTGGGGACCTTTCTTGACAATCTGGAAACGGCTGGAAATCCGTACCTGCCTGAAATATGATCGTCGCCGGTATCAAAACACGACGGTGCGATCGCCAGTCGAATGATTCATAGCACGGCGTTTCTTTGGATTGGAGTTCGTCATGGGGGCGGAAAAATCCCGTTTTGTGTTTTCCGCCATCGGGATGTCGGTCATCGTCATCATCGTTGTGGCGGTTGTTGTTCTAGTTTGGGATTCGGGAGACGAGGGGGTTGCGGATCTGTCGGAAGGCGATGACCTGCCGATCGGCGACGGATCGATCGCGGCTGCTCCGGAAGCAGCGTCGGTGTTCCCTGCGGCAAGGCAGATGTCATCTGCACGGGGGCCAACCTCGGAGACGATGATCTGGAGAGAGGCCGCTCGTGGGGACCTATATTTATCGACTCCCACGGACGCGTGAAAGTCCAACCAGACGGCCGGTTTCACGTCGAAGGAGTACCAGCCGGAAGGGTGCGAGTCTGGGCTTCGGGGCCCGGTTTTCTGTACTCCTATTCCGATCCGGTCGAGATCACCGCCAGGTGTGAGACGACCGGTGTGGAGATCACCCTCGAACCGAAGCCCGGTGAGCATCTGATCACCGGCATCGTTGTTACTCCCGAGGGTCAGCCCTGTCCGGACGCCTGGATCGAAATCGCGTTCGAGAGAGAAAACGGCGGTGGCGCAAGGAGTTCACACAACGTCGATGACGAGGGGCGTTTTACGCATATCGTCAGAGAACAGCTGGAACATACCGTGATCGCGAGTGATCCCGAGAATCGGTTCGGTGCGTCGAGGGTCGAGAGAGTCGCTCCTGGTGTCACCGATCTCGTCGTCCGGCTCACGGAACCCAGGACTGTCGGGCTCATTGTCCGGGGGCCACACGGCGAGATCCCCGAGAAGACTGACGTCGACATCTCCTACAGACTCGAGCTGTTCGGCCGGATCCGGTGGGCCGAGAGATTTTTCGAATCCTACTGTACGATCGAAGCCGGCGATGTCGATGCCGCCGGTGCGGGGAGGTTGTTGATTCCTGCCAAACCTTTCAAGCTGAAGATACGTTCGCCGGGTTACAGCGACAAAGAGGTCGGCCCCTTCCAACCGGGTGCACTTCCCGATCCGATCCGCGTGGATCTCGAGCTTGCTCCCTGTATCTCGGGACGGGTCGTCGCTGGCGGGCTAGCTCAACCTGGAACACGCCTGACATTGCACGCGATCATCGAGTTGGGCGAGACCTATTCGGTCGGCGATTTTGCTTGCCGCTCCGAGTTGGATGCAGCGGCAGAAGCCCTCTCAGAGAGCGATGGCAACTTCCGGATCGATTCCCCGAAGTGCGGTGAGTATTATCTGCGTGCCGAGAAAGAGGGGTTCGCCCTCTTTGAGATCGGTCCCCTCCATTTTGAGGACGATGTGGACCTCGATCCTATCGAGGTGGTGCTCGGCGCCGGGGGATCGATCGAGGGTTACGTCGTAACACCGCCCGGTCAGAGCCGTGAGGGGCTCGTGGTGGCGGCATCACGAGGTGACGCCTTTCCGGTTCGCGCGTGGACCGGAAGCGACGGCCATTACCTCCTGACAGGCCTCACACCAGGGCGCTGTCAGGTGGAGATCATCAATGATTCTTTTAGTCTGAACCACAGCGGCCGTGGCGCGAATGACGGCAATGAACCTGTCGATATCCCCTGGAACTGCAAGGTCGAGGAGGGCGGTGTAACGCGCCACGATATCGACATCGCCCCAAAATGCTATCTCGCCGGACGCTTGTCTTTCGACAGAACCCTGCCCTATCGATGGTCGCCGAATATCCACAAGAACGAAGATCACCTTAGGTGGGGTGGTTTCGGAGACATCGCCGCCGACGGAAGTTTCCGTCTGGAAGCCGATGAGCCCGACACGTACTACCTTATCATGTCCGGACACTGCAGCGATAACCTGGATTGCACCTTGAGAGACTTGGTAACCCTCGTTCCCGGCGTGACACCATGGTCGCTCTCATTGACCACCGGCAACCTGGCGATCAAAACGACTCCGAGTGAAGACGTGGAGAATCTCCGCGTGCGCTACGAGTGGAGCGGTGGGGGCACCGCGAGTTTGACGTTCTCGTGCAGGCTCGATGAGCAGGGACGTGCCGAAATCCCTGGTGTGCCCGTTGGCCTCGGAATCCTAACGGCTCGGTTGTATGCCCCGAAGACTCATGAGCTCATAAAAGACTACCGTCGCGAAGTCGAGGTCCAGCAGGGTGGAACGACCACGATAACGTTGGATTGAGGGCTCGAATACACAGTGCCTGTGGACCGAGCGCCCCGGGGTGAGATGGACATCAGCCCATTCGGCAGAGACGCGCCTGTATGTTTCTATAAACTAGTCATTTAAAAACTCTCTTCATTATTTTCCAGTATGCAGTGCAACGTCTCAGCGCTAATATCTTATCTCTGTAAGGTGGTCTTTCCGGTGACTTTGCGGAATATCGCGGTCCCGTTGTGATCTGCGATGAGAAGAATGTTGAATATCAAAACAGAAAAATCGTTACATTGCCCCCTATCGGTTATCGTGTCCTTCACGGTGGTTTTCGGAATCGTGTGGCATCTCGCCGGGTGTTCACCCTCCGGCAACGCGAGCCGCAGCATCATCCTGATCAGCATCGATACCTGCCGTGCCGATTATTTCGGCTGCTACGGCTACCCGGGGACGACGACTCCCAACATCGATTCGATCGCTGCGCAGGGTGTACTTTTCGAGAACGTCTTCACCACAGTGCCGCTCACCCTTCCGGCCCACAGCTCCATGCTGACCGGCACGATCCCCCCCTATCACGGTGTCCGCGTCAACAGCGGGAGCCGACTGGCTGAGGCCAACGAAACCCTCGCAGAAATCCTGCGTGACAACGGCTTCCAGACGTGCGGCGTACCCGGTGCCACCATCATGGCATCACAATTCGGAATAGCCCAGGGATTCGAAACCTTTGACGACGATTTCTCCGCGCAGCGTGACCGCTCCATCCGGTACGAACGCCGTGCAGAGGAGGTATGGGCCCGCGCGAACCGCTGGCTCGATGGCCGCGCCGGCGGCGATTTTTTCCTGTTTCTGCACTTTTACGATCCCCATTTCCCCTATCTACCACCCGAGCCATTCGCTCAGAAACACGCACGCGACCTCTACGCCGGCGAGATCGCCTACACCGACCATTGCATCGGTCAGGTTTTCGAATCCTTGAAAAACCGAGGCATCTTCGATTCATCACTGATCATCATCACCTCGGATCACGGCGAAAGCTTCGGCGAACATGGCGAGAAACAACATGGCTTTCTCACGTACAACAGCACGCTGAAGGTCCCCTTGATCCTGAAACTGCCCGGTGAACACACAGCTCGCCGCATCGGACAGGTGGTCGGTCTGATCGATATCGTGCCGACGGTGCTGGCAGTCTTCGATATCCCCTCTTCCTCCAAGATCCACGGTCGCAACCTGCTCGGTCATCTCGAGAACGACCCGAGCAGCCTGAAAAGAAGATCGTTCTACTTCGAGAGCCTCTATCCGTCGATTCTGGGATTCAGCTCGCTGCATGGCATCGTCAACGACGAATGGAAGTATATCCATACCCTGCGCCCCGAGCTGTACGCACTCGGAGACGATCCCGATGAGACCTCCAATTCTCTGCTCGCGCAGGACGAGATAGCCGAACTGATGCAGAAGAGGTTGAACACCCTACTCAAAACAACGGCGCAGATCGAAGCGGACGAGGAAAGCTCCTCCGCTGCGGAAAACTACTCGATCCTGAGTGGTCTTGGATATCTCGGCGCCGGGATCGGTGAGATCGACACCATGATCGAGGGACGGGGAGATCCCAAGGACTACGTGGAGGTCGCGAACGATGTGATCGAGATGACCATTCTGCGGGAGAACGGAGAGGACGACGAGGCCATCGCGCTCTGCAACCAGATCATCGCCCGAAGCCCGGAGTTGGGGATCGTGCACAGCTCCCTCGGTTCGCTGCTGGAGAAGCGCGGAGATCTCGAAGGTGCGATTTTGCACTTCAGGGAAGCCGTCACCTTCAAGTACGGCAACCAGTTCGACAATTCCATGCACCATTTCGTGCTGGCAGGCGCTCTCGCGCGCAAAGGCGACATGCTCGAGGCCAAGCGACACTATCTGAAATCGCTTGTCTTGAATCCGAAGAATGCCAGAGCGCATTGCCACCTGGCGGCGACGCTGGAGGCGCTCGGAGACAGCGACAACGCCGAACGACATCTGATCGAGGCCTCCGAGCTCGATCCCGGCGATGGGGAGACGCGTTTCAGACTGGCAATAATATTCGAGGCCAGGGGCAATCTGCAGGCGGCTATCGAACAATTTGAAGAATCAGTGCGTCTCGCACCCGATCGCCCCGAACCTTACAACAAGCTGGCCCGCATCCTGGCAACCCACGAAAAATACCGGAATACCCGCAAAGCCATCGAATACGCGCAGGAAGCCTGCGCGCTCACCGACTACCGCAATCCCTTTTTTCTCACAACACTCGGTTTGGCTTATGCTGCGGCGGGGGAACGGGCAAAATCGAACGAGACCAGACAAAAGGCCGTCGACATCGCTCAAGAGATGGGAATTCCGATCCGAGGCAGCGGGAAGAGAGCGGCACCGAAGCAGCCCTGACAGAACCTCCCCAGAAATTCATCCGCTTGCTTGTGGCAACGATGACGCTGGCATCGTCTACGAGGCGGAGGTTGCGCCTACGACGAGAAAAACGCTGGAGTTGCCCACCGGGATGGTCGGCGATGTGGATGTCCATCCTTTCCTGCCGGCGCACATCTACTGCGCCACGAGCGGCGGCGGCATCTCCGTGCGCGAGCGAAGCGCAGCCGCCTGGGAAACTCTGAACAACAAGGGCCTCACCAATCGATCGATCAACGCCGTGGCCCCTATACCGGGCACCCCGGGCAAGGCATGCGCCGCGAGCCACGGCAACGAAGTGTTCTACAATTGACGGTCGCCATCGATGGGCGGTTTGAAACTCGCGTTGACTGTGAGGGGAATCGACCTCGATCCTCGAAGCGGCGCTCCCCAGGGCGAGGAAACCGTCGATCACTCAACGGTCAAGAGCATCAGGTTGGTCAGCTCGTTCCCGCCTGCCAACGCCTGGAAGGCACGCTGGTCGCCAGGATTCCAGTTGAGCGGAATGATTCCCGACACGACGGAGAGCCCGTCGTTGTCGATGACCGGCATGGTCAGCCTGAAGCGAATTGGAAACCGAAGCCAGAGGTCACCGAAAGGCGTGGACTGCGGGGGATCCTGGACACCAGAGCCGAGACCCAGCTTCAGCGGTGACGTGCCCGGAGCGCCGATCACCGTTACGTCCACCGAGCCACCGGGAACCACAACACTTGTGCAGTAGAGATGCAGGTGAAACTCGTCGGCGCCTATATCTACGATTCCGCCAGCGATGCGGGAATCTCCCTCGAAATCGTCACTGGGAAGACCCGTGGCCGAATTTGTGCCTCCATCATTGCACGGTGATCCGAACTTCAGGTGGAAGTCGCCGTTGGTATTGTTGACGAACATCGGATCCGAGTCGATGTTGCCTGTTCCCGACCAGCCGCCCTGCACGTCACAGTAGCTGATAGTTGGATTGGAGCCGGACAAATAGATCGCCGGGCCGCTCGGGGCCGCGTTGTCCCACACGATCGTGTTCGTGATCACGGCGGAAGACGAGTAGATGTAGATACCGCCACCTTGATCGGCGGAGTTCGCCAGGACGCTGTTGTTCGTGACGATGCTAGTGGCACCGTTGTTCGTCAGGCAGATGCCGCCTCCAACTCTAGCTGAGTTTCCGGATATTACGTTGCATGCCATCGCCGGCCAGGACATGAATGCACCGATCCCCCCACCGCCCAAGTTGGACGTGTTGGTGACCATGTTCCCGGTGATGACATTGCCGAAGAAAGCCGATGCGTCGCTCACCGAGCACCATACGCCGCCACCGCCCCATTCGGAAGTGTTCAACTCGATGAAATTCCGACTCAAGGTCCCCGTGGTTCCCATCATGTTTATCCCGCCGCCGTAGGAGGTGGCCGTGTTCTGCTCGATGATGTTGCCGGTGATCACGGGCAAACCATGCCTGCAGAAGACCCCGGCGCCGGAGCCGCAAGTGTTCCCGGAAATCACATTATTGGAGATTGTTGGGGAACCATCCTCACACATGATTCCCCCGCCATAATCGGAAGATCCGGTCGTGTTTCCAGTAATGATGTTGCCTCTGATGGCCGGTGAAGAGTTGCCCCGGCAGGAAATCCCCCCGCCGCCGCCGTCGATGGTGTTGTTGATGATGATGTTGCCTCTGATCTTGGGAGAGGAGCTGTTCCAGCAGGAGATTCCCCCTCCGTCATGATGCGTCATGGCGGAATTGAGGGTTCCCGATCCGTTAGTGATCGTGAAACCTACGAGAATCGAATCCGATCCCTCTCCGTTCTTGAAGATCACCACGCTCCCCAGATCGGGATTGACCGGGGTTCCTCCATCGATGATGGTGACCTCCGCGGTCGTTTCGCTTTGCACCCTGATCGCTTTTCCCAGGAAGTCGATGTTTTCCGGATAGGTTCCCGGCCTAACAATGACCGTATCGCCGGGAGCCGCTGCATTGATGGCATCCTGGATGGTGGGCTGATCGTCAGGAACAAAGATGACGGCGGTATGGCCGATTGAAAACAGACAGACTAGGGCCGCAATGAAGAGTATTCCCCGCATGGTGCATCTCCAGAAAACGATTATCGGGCGTGAACCTCAGGCCTAGAATGACACCACTATAACACGACTTAGATATTAATCCAAATAGATGTATTTAAAAAAGAGCTCACGTTGCGCCGGCGTCGAGCCCGCGATGAGGGGAATGACCGGTCGATACCGCCGCCGACGGTCGGTTATGCTGCAGGTCGATCGCAATGAGCGCAATATATCCTCAGAATCTCATTTCAAGGCTGCCACCCGTTCCGGGCCTTCCAGCCACAACCAGCGTATATGCTCGGCAGTTGCGGAGAGTCTGTCGAAGGTTTCGATCTCCGCCGGAGACAGGGCCGCGTGCCACTCAGGAGCCCGCACCCCGAGGTCGCAGCCCGCCAAGTAGACCTGCTGGAGATCAGAGCCCTTCTCCATCGACTGGACCTCCTCGGGAGCCAGCCACACGTTGGAGTCCCGAGGTGTGTAGACGAAACCCTCGGCTCCATGACAGGCCACGAAAACCAGCCTCCCCTTCTGGAAGGCGTGGCGCAGCGCCTCGCGGGAAAGGGGAGCCACGACAGAACTTCCGCGCCCCCAGCGCTCATTGGCTGCTCGGGACACGGTCATGAAGCCCAGGGAAAACACCCATCGTGGAATGAACCCCATGTCATCGTACAGCATGTACACCCTGCCGGGCGCCTCTCGATCCGCAACGAGGCTGGTCGAATAGAGCCCGAGCACCACAATCAGCAGGATGAACGTGGTGAACAGGAGAACCCAACCGGTGGAGATCCGCGCTGTCCACCTGCGCCTCGCAATGCGCGAGAGCACAGGAACGCTCCATGTTGAACCCACAGCAGCCAAAACGAGACAGATGAGCCACACGAGGAGCCAGGCCGAAAAGACGCAGAGCTGGATGATCATGGAAACAAAATCGAAAGGGAAGTCCCCATAGATCTCGGGGAAATACAGCAGCAGTATGGTTCCGGTTGCATAGAACCCCGCCGCGAAGAGGAAAATGCACAGGAGGACAAAAAAGAGGGCCAAAGACTGGCCGTAATGGTGTGCTGTCAGGGGAGAGCCTGGCCGACGGACGAGACCGATGAAGGGCGCGATCCCGAAATAGAAACCCAGAGATAGTAAGCGATGTTTCACGGCAAAATCCACATCCTCGTTGTCACGATTGCATACCCCGTCCTGCATATCATCGCCAGAAAAGTATAACCGTTGATGCCTGGTTACGGCAGAAAACTCCTACCTGGTACAGGCCGCCGAACTGTCTTTCGATGCGATCTGCCTCTCCGTCAGATCCGCCACCCAGCCGGTTTCAGCTCGAGGGAGTCCGCGTAACGCATCAATGCCGACCGCGTCGCCTCGCCGATCGAGTCGATTGCGGCGGGACATTTCCTCCCGGCGTGAAGGGAATAGATATTCTTTTAAGCCGGCCTTTATTCAGGCCCATCACTCATTATACTGATCCGTATAGACTTCAATGTAGACTTCAATGATGAGTCGAGGCACCCACCTGAGACGTGGTGTGCCTTTTTTTGGAGGAGTTCTCCATGATCAAAACCAATATCCTTTTGAAGGCGGTTGCGTTGATCGTAATCGCTCTACCGCTGGCCGGAGCAGACGAATGCCGTCTGCTTCGTTATCCCGACGTGCACGAGGACAAGATCGTCTTCGTTTACGGTGGCGACATCTGGACCGTCTCGGCCGAGGGGGGCATGGCGTCCCGGCTCACCACCTTCCCCGGGTCGGAACGGCTTCCCAAATTTTCTCCTGACGGAGCATCGATCGCCTTCAGCGCCTCCTACGACGGCAACGACGACATCTACACCATGCCGGTCGAAGGCGGCGACCCGCAGCGGTTGACCTTTCATCCCGACGGGGATTCGATCGTGGACTGGTATCCGGACGGGTCGCGAATCCTCTTCAACTCGCGCAGGGAGAGCCACTCCTACCGCTACGAACGCCTCTTTTCGGTGGCTGCTGACGGCGGACTGCCCGAGGCTCTACCGATGCCCAGGGCGGGTTACGCCAGCATGTCGCCTGACGGGAAGCGCATCGCCTATAACCGGCTCTCGAGAGAACAGGCCACCTGGAAGCGCTACAAGGGCGGCATGGCCCAGGACATCTGGATCTTCGACCTCGCCGACAACCAGGCCGAACCGATCACCGAGTATGAGGGGACCGACAATTTCCCCATGTGGATCGCGCCGAACTCGCTCTACTTCGTCTCGGACCGCGGCCACACAGCCAACATCTTCCGCTTCGATCTGGACACCAAGACAATCAGCCAAGTCACCGAGCACGAAGAGTTCGATGTGAAGTGGCCGAGCGCCGGACCGGGCGCCATCGTTTATGAAAACGGCGGTTACATCTACCTGCTCGACACGCAGAGCGGGAAGACGCGCAAGGTCAGCGTCGATGTGCGCGACGACAGGATTCAAACCCGGCCCTTCATTACCAATGTGGGGCGGTTCATCCAGAATGCGGGCATCTCGCCGAGCGGGCAGCGCGCGGTTTTCCAGGGCCGTGGCGACATCTTCACCGTTCCCAAGCAGAAGGGCGATCCCCGCAATATCACCCGAAGCCCCGAGAGCCGCGAGATCTTTCCGGCCTGGTCTCCCGATGGAGAGTGGATCGCCTACCTGTCCGACAGAACCGGCGAGTACGAGCTCTACCTGAAGAAACAGGACGGAAGCGGCGAAGCGCTGCGCATCACCCACGATGGCGGCTGCTACCGCTATCAGCCGCTCTGGTCTCCGGACGGAAGGAAGCTGCTGTTTTCGGACAAACGCTTTGTGCTCAACTGCGTGGACGTGCAGACGCACACGACCATGGAGATCGATCGGTCGGAGTATGGCGACATCCGGGACTATTCCTGGTCCCACGATTCGCGCTGGATCACCTACTCCAAGGCGGCCGATTCCAATGGGAACTCATCGATCTTCCTCTTCTCGATGCAGAAGAAAAAGGCCTATCCGGTGACCTCGCCGGCCTTCGTCGATTCCAATCCGGTTTTCGACGCCAGTGGAAAGTACCTCTACTTCATCTCGAGCCGGTTCTTCTTTCCGAGCTTCAGCGATTTCGAACCGACCTACAACTTCCAGAACACGCGCAGTATCTATCTGGTGACCCTCCGTGAGGAGATCGCCTCTCCCTTCGGCCCTGAGAGCGACGAGGAGCAGGGTCCGGAAACCGTTTACGACGACGAAAAGGAAGAGCTCTTCGAGAGCGACGCGCCAGGGCCGGTCACCGTGGAGATCGATCTCGACAACATCGAGAGGCGCACCGTGGCCTTCCCTTTCGAGCCGGGGCTCTACTTCGGCCTTTCGGCCAGGGACCACAAGCTCTACTACATCTCCATGAGCACGCAGAGCATGGCGTCCCAGATGCGCGGCCGGGGTCGAAGGGGCGGGCTGACGCTCAACATGTACGACATGCACCGGCGGGAGAACTTCACGATCATCTCCGGGATCAGCGATTACGACCTGTCCGTGGACGGCAGGAAGGTGCTCTACGGTTCGGGGCGCTCATACGGCATCGTCAAGCTGGCCGAAAAGAAGAAGGACTGGAAGACCCATCGTGTCGGCGAGGGCGCGATCGACACGAACTCGCTCGAGGCGAAGGTCGACCCCCGCCTGGAGTGGAACCAGATCTTCAACGAGGCCTGGCGGATCGAGCGTGACTTCTTCTACGATCCCGATATGCACGGCGTGGACTGGGCCAAGATGAAGGAACGCTACGCGCAGTTCCTGCCCTACGTGGCCACCCGCGCCGACCTGAACTACGTGATCGGAGAGTTGATCGCCGAGCTCTGTTGCGGCCACGCCTACGTGAGCGGTGGTGACATGCGGCGACGCGGCGCTTCCGTACCGATCGGCCTCCTCGGTGCCGACCTCGAGAAGGATCCCTTGAGCGGCCGCTACCGGTTCAAGAAGATCTACAAGGGCGAGAACTGGGGCGGCGACCGCTCGCCGCTGGCCATGCCGGGTGTTCAGGTCGAAGAAGGCGACTTCCTTCTGGCCGTGGACGGTCAAGATCTCGAAACCGCGACGAATCCCTGGAGCCTGCTCGTCAACAAGGCGGGCAAGAAGGTGGTGCTCAAGGTCAACGGCGGCCCCTTCATGGACGGCGCCAGGGAGGTGGTGATCGAGACGCTCCGCAGTGAACTCGCCCTGCGTTACATCGACTGGGTGGAGGGCAACCGCCGCAAGGTGGCCGAGGCCACCGGTGGCCGGGTGGGCTACATCCACGTTCCCGACACGAGCATCGGCGGGCTCAACGCGTTCTCGCGCGGTTTCTTTCCCCAAATCGACAAGCAGGGGCTCATCATCGACGTGCGTTACAACAGCGGCGGCATGATTCCCGACCAGATGATGGAGCATCTGCGCCGCAAAGTGGTGAGCCTCTGGGCGACCCGGGACGGCAAGGATTTCAAGACCCCCGAGGTGGCCCTGCACGGGCATACGGCGTGCATCATCAACGAATACGCCGGAAGCGGCGGCGACGCCTTTCCCCACTTCTTCCAGCGCTACGAGCTCGGCCCTCTCGTGGGGAATCGGACCTGGGGCGGCCTGGTAGGCATCACCGGACGCGTTCGGCTGATCGACGGCGGCAGGGTGTCGGCGCCCGAGTTCGCGGTCCTGTCGCCTGAGGGTGAGTGGATCATCGAGAACCGCGGCGTGGATCCGGATTTTCCCGTGGACGATCGGCCCGATCTGGTCATTCGAGGGTTCGATCCGCAACTGGAGAAGGCCATCTCCCTCGTGATGGAGAAGATCGTGAACGAGCCGAAGACGCTTCCCGAGCGTCCTCCTTTCCCGAAGCGGAACTGATCGCGCTGCGCGGGACTTTCGACAAACAGACAACTCTTCACGGAGGATGAATAGAAAATGAAAAGAAAAACATTCTGGATCACAATGATGCTCCTGGCCTTCGGCGTCCTGCCGCTGTTCGGCCAGAAGGGCCCGAGGAAGAAGTCCGCGAACCCGTCCGACGAAGGGACGGCAAAAGCCGAAGATGTGAAAAAAGAGGACGAGGGCGCCCGCCTGCTGCGGCTGCCGGACATCCACCAGGACAAGGTGGTCTTCGTCTACGGCGGCGACCTCTGGCTCACGTCGAGCGAAGGGGGTACTGCGCGGCGGCTCACCTCCCACCCCGGTCCTGAATCACAGCCAAAGTTCTCGCCCGATGGAAAGACGATCGCCTTTTCAGCCACCTACGACGGGGACATGAATGTCTACACAGTTCCGTCCGAGGGCGGCGAGCCGAAACGGCTCACCTGGAACCCCTCTTCCGACATGGTCGTAGGATGGACGCCCGACGGATCCCGGGTTCTGTTTTTCTCACCGCGACAGAGCTTCAACCAGCGTTTCGGGAGGCTTTTCACCGTGTCCGTCGACGGCGGGCTCCCCGAGGTGCTTCCCATGCCCGAGGCCGGATTCGGCTCCTACTCGCCTGACGGCCGGCGGATCGCCTACAACCGGATCTTCCTCGAGCAAGCCACCTGGAAGCGCTACAAGGGCGGCATGGCCCAGGATATCTGGATCTACGACATCAAGCAGAACCGCATCGAGCGCATCACCGACTACGAGGGCAGCGACCACTTTCCCATGTGGGCGGGTGGCAAGCTCTACTTTGTTTCCGACCGCGATCACCGCGACAATATCTACAGCTACGATCTGGCGAGCGGGGAGACCAAGAAGATCACCGATCAGAAGGAATACGATGTGAAGTGGCCGTCTCTGGGGCCGCAGGCGATCGTCTACGAGGACGGCGGTTTCCTTCACGTGCTCGATCTGAACACGGAAGAGACGCGCAAGCTGGCTGTCACATTCCCTTTCGACCGTGCCGCCACCAGGCCTGTGTACAAGCAGGTGGAAAACGACATCTCCGAATTCGATATATCACCTTCCGGGAAGTTCGGCCTCGTTTCGGCCCGAGGCGAGGTTTTCACGCTCTCCGCCTCGCAGGGCATGCCGCGCAATCTCACGCGCACACCTGGCGTCAGGGAGCGCAACGCAACCTGGTCGCCCGATGGCAAATGGGTGGCCTACCTCTCGGACAAGAGCGGCGAGTACGAGATCTACATGCAACCGGCCGACGGTTCCGGCGCGGAAACGGCCGTGACCAAGGGGGGCACCTGTTTCAAGTTCCAGCCGGTCTTTTCTCCGGACAGCACCAAGCTGGCCTTCGCCGACAAGACCCGCACCTTGTACTACATCGACGTGAAGAAGAAAAAAGCGATCCCCGTCGATCGGGGCCAGTGGATCGGCCTCATGAGTTACTTCGACGAGAAGTGGGAAGGTATCGACAGCTATTCCTGGTCCCCGGACAGCAAGTGGATCACCTACACGAAAACAGATCCGAACTACTTCAAGTCGGTCTTTGTCTATTCCCTCCAGCAGGGCAAGATCTTCCGCATCACCGATTCGATGACCGATGATTCGTACCCGGCCTTCGACAAGAACGGCAAGTACCTCTACTTCGTGTCGCGGCGGACCTTCTTCCCTTCTTTCGACATGTTCGACCGCACCACCTACACCTACACGAGGAGCGAGAGGATCTATCTGGTTACGCTTAAGAAGGATCTCTGCTCGCCCTTCGAATCCGAGATCGACGACGCGGAGCCGGTCAAGAGGGACAAGCCCCCTGCGGGCAAGCCGAAGCCGCCCGCCGGCCAGGCCCAGCCCTCCTTTGGCATCGATCTGGAGGGAATCGCCGACCGGGTCCTGGCTCTTCCCGTATCACCTGGCAACTATTCAAACCTGAAAGGATCCAAGGACCGTCTCTTCTACATCTCCAGCCCACCTGCCGGCGCGCTCCTCGAGAGATCCAATCCGATGGCGAATTCGCTCTGTTGTTTCAACATGCAGAGCAAGCGGTCCATCACGATGATGCCCGGCGTGAACCAGTACGAACTGGCCGCAGGCGACGGAAAGATCATCTATAGCGGCATGGGCGCCCTCGGCATCATTCCGGCCAGGCCCGGTTCCTACTCTCCGGGTATGGGTCGGCTCGCCACCAACCAGCTCGAGGCCAAGATCGACTACAGAGCGGAGTGGAAGCAGATTTTCGCCGAGGCGTGGCGACTGCAGCGCGATTTCTTCTACGATCCCGACATGCACGGCGTCGACTGGCAGGTGATGAAAGAGCGGTACGGACAGCTCGTTCCGCATCTCACCTCGCGCGCAGACCTCAACTACGTGCTTGGCGAGCTGATCGGCGAGATCTGCGCCGGACACACCTATGTGGGCGGCGGGGATACGGTTCGGATGCGGGGCGTTCCCGTTGGGCTTCTGGGAGCTGATTTGGAGGCGGATGAGGCGAGCGGCCGCTACCGGTTCCAGAAAATCTACAGGGGACAGAAGATGGATCCCAGCCGTCAGGGCCCCCTGGCCCGGCCCGGTTCCGAGGTCGAGACCGGAGAGTACCTGCTGGCCGTGAACGGCGCAGCGCTTCGGGTTCCGGACAACCCCTTCCGTTTCTTCGAAGGCACCGTGAGCAAACAGGTGGAGATCACGGTGAACAGCCGGCCGTCGCACGACGGTGCGCGCACCGTCGTGGTGCGACCTACATCCAGCGACTCGACGCTACGCTACGAAGACTGGGTGAATGAGAACAGGCGCAAGGTAGATGCGGCCTCGGACGGCCGCATCGGCTACATCCACCTGCCCGACACCAGCATCCCGGGGTTGATCGAGTTCAGCAAAGGTTTCTTCACCTACAGCCGACGGGATGGACTGATCATCGACGAACGCTACAACGGCGGCGGATTCATTCCCGACATGTTCATGGAACATCTGCGCAGGGAACTGGTCTGCTACTTCCACAGCCGCGGCGCGGGCGTGGACAATTCCGTGCCGAACATCATTCCGCCGCCCCACATGGCGTGCATCACCAATGCCTACGCCGGTTCGGGTGGGGACGCCTTCCCCTACTACTTCCGTGAGTACGGTCTCGGTCCGCTCGTGGGGACGCGCACCTGGGGAGGCCTCATCGGCATTCCGCGGAACCTCCCGCTCGTCGACGGCGGCATCGTCACCGCTCCCGAGTTCGGCATCTTCGACATGCAGGGAAACTGGGTCGTCGAGAACCATGGTGTCGATCCCGATATCGAGGTGGACAACCGGCCCGACCTGGTCGTGGCCGGCAAAGATCCGCAGCTCGAGAAGACGATCGAAGTCGTGCTCGAGGCGATCAAGCAGAAGCCGCGCGAGAGGATGACGCGTAAGCCCTTCCCGATCAAAAAGTAGTCAAACGGCGGCTCTGCGCGGCGCGCAGAGCCGCGTCTACTCAGAATCGCATTGCGAGCGCAGGGGTGAATCGCCCCCGCGCTCGCGTTACCTCCTCCTCCGAGGTTGAGAAAAATCACTTGCTCCAGGAAGGCGGCTTCTACGTGAATGCGATCCGCTCCCCACACCCCTCTCTCATCCGCCCGCCATGGCCATCCTTAGCCCGACCGTCAGGGAGGGCGACGAGGCGCGATCAGACGTCGATGCGCATGCCGATTGCTCTCCCTGCCTGGCTCCAAGGTTGGGTGGAGCAATCCACAGGTAATCACGAATGTCGGCTGGTCCCGCCCTCCCTAAACCCGTCGGGCTACGGTTGGGACCATCGGAACGAGGGGGGGATGGTGTGAGGTGTGGATTGTCGCTCTCCGCTGAAGCAGGCGGCTTCTACCAAAACAAGCTTGGCATCCTCTTACTTCGTGCACTTCGTGGTTGATCCGATTTTGGATTGCACCAGTAGAGTAGGAGAGGGCCTTCCTTTTCAGAAGGCTCCTCCCCCCTCATCGCACCGGACGTGCGGATTTCCCGCATCCGGCGCACCCAAGCACTTCACCGCAGGCATGCACGA
>Ga0190284_1000488_pt1 | contig 22417 bp, 16 predicted proteins | sample 48691812_MG_FD_161668 | JGI IMG/M metagenome (GOLD analysis project Ga0190284, IMG submission 161668) | Hydrothermal vent microbial mat bacterial communities from Southern Trench, Guaymas Basin, Mexico - 4869-18-1-2_MG | ecosystem: Environmental > Aquatic > Marine > Hydrothermal vents >...
GTCTCGCAGCAGTTGAATGGGCCCGCGCACCAACCGGGGTCGTTACGCCCCGCGCGGCAGCTCGGATAGGAGGTTGATCCGATCGGTCCTCAAAGTTGACAAACCCGGCTTCATAGGAGGGAGCGGATGCACGAGGGCGGCGGATACTGCGGTCAACCGCTTCTTTACGGGCGCGGCTCGGATCACCCATCGATTCACGTGTGACGCGGCACTACGGGCGATGCCACTCTTGACACCGATCGCACAGCGGCACGTCTCGGTAGGCGCCACGCGCATGCGCATCACGGGCGACGGTGCAGGCTGATCCGCGCCAGATGTCACGGAGCGGCGCCGTGCTCAAATTGCCTGCCGGTCGTTCCGCGGCAAAGTCCTGGTCGCACAGCAGCACGTCCGCATCGGCGGTCACCGTGCAGCGCGTGCGAATTCGCAGGCACGCTCTCCGATCCGCGGGTGTCATGTCCACAACCGAACGGTTCTCCAGCCGCCCGCCGTAATGATTGTATCCGACCAGAACGGCCCAACCGACTTCGCGAATCCATCCGTCGAAAAAGGCCTCCATTTGCCCGAGCGTTTCGTGGCACTTGGTCATCTCCGCAACGACCAGCGGAGCGACCACCGCCGGGCGAGAGGGCCCGGTCGCCGGTTGGCCCCCTCGGGCGGACATCAGGCGATTGATGTTCCCCACGACCGTGTCGAAGGCATCGGCGCCATGGACTTCCCGGTAGACCTCCGGACTCGTGGCGTCCAGAGTCACACTGACCACGTCCACCTCATGGCGGATTAGGCTCTCGATAGTCTCATCAGCCAGGGCGATTCCGTTGGTTCGCAAAGCAAGTCCGAAGACGCCCGCCTGACGCACAGCGCCCAGGATATCATCGAACTGCGGGTGCAAGAGCGGCTCGCCGAAGCCGCCCAGAACCACGAGCGAATCGTCATACGCTGCCAACTCCGCCGCAACCCGACGGACCCTCTCCACGTCGATGGGACCGCGGCGTCCGACGCGCTGACCGCGCGGCCGCAGGATCGTCGAAGCAAGTTGGTCCTGGGTGGTCAACTCGATCTCGACTTCGCGAGGCAGCTCGGGAACGTGCTCGCGCTGGTCGGCCATCAGCCAACGCCCGACCGTTTCGGCATCGGGGTCGGGATGGTCAGCCAGGCACCGACGGATTCGGTCCAACGATCGTTGGGTGTCGGCGATCATTCGCCCAGATGCGTGGCGCAGGGATTCCGGCGCCTGGAAGCAGCACGTACGCGTCGTGATATCCGCCGATGGCGCGTCCGGTTTGTAGCTCATGGTCCAGCCGGGCGGGACGTTCTTTTCGGCCATCTCATGCAGGAGGGCGGTTTGCATGAGGGTGCCGGCCAGGCCCGGCGGGGCGAGGGTGAAGGTCATGCGCATTTCGTCGGCTGTGGTGAGGAAGTGGTCAATCATGGCGTCGGCCACTTTCGGGTCGAACAGTGGAGCAGCCGGCGGTACGCACAGCACCGCGCCGGCTGACTCCTGGTGGGCCAGTCCCACCAGCAGACGCGGGTAAGTGCACTCGTCCATCCCCGCGGCCCCGCCGACACCGCCGCGCCACCCGTCGAGCGACCATTTGCGGGCCACGCGGATGAGCGGGTTGTACGGCGCCGCCCCGGCTTCGTGTTGCCGCAGCAGTGCCGACGTGCCCGCCAGCAGATCCGCCGCCCGAGCGTGTTGCTCAGGTGAGACCAGCACATAGACCCCGTCCAATCGCTCGCACTGCGACAGCCGCCGGACGGTCATGCCCAAAACGGTGTCATCGCCGACGCGCTCGGCTGCGCGGCTCGCCGTTCCCAGCCACGTCGTGTCCAGATTCACGTCGAGTGCGGCGATGATCTTCACGACAGCCCCCTCCTCGCACGCACTTGATCGAAGCGTTCGAGCGCGGTGGAAATCATCTGCTCCGCCACGCCGGCGCCGTCTTTGGTGGCCTGCACAAACTCGAGATCGCGAACGATCTGGCGGCGGGCCCGCTCCGCTCCGGTGGCGCCGGAGACGGCCAGCTTCTGGTCGGCGCTGAAGCGGCGCAGCTCGGACACTTGCGAAATGGCGTTGATGACCGCGTACCCGCGCGACGAATCGTTGAGCCGGGTGCGAAGCTCGTCCACACGCGCAAGGCGGCGGTTGAAACGATCCGGGTCGCCGGTCAGTTCCGCAAGTTCGCGCAACACCTCCAACGTCTCCTGACAGATGTGCTCCACCTCGCGCACTTCCTCCAGGCGTTGTTGGAGTTCGGCCCTGGCGGGCACCAGGCGCGAGTCGTCAAAGCACTTCACCGAGCGGCGATGAGCGAAGCATTCAGCCGGAAGCGGCTCCGCGCAGAACCGGTCCAGCGCCTGGCGCAGCGTCATCACCTCGGTGCCACGGATGCGGGCACCCCCTTCGGTGGCATCGATCGCCCGCACCGCCGCGCCGGCAAGGTCCTTCTCGAACTGTTCGAGGTAGCTAAACAGCAACTCATCGGTGTAGACCTCGCGACCTTGAACGTCCTCGGCCTTGCGCAGGATCTCCCGGGCGCGCGCCAGGCGTTCCCACTCCCTCATTTCCATCGTGTTGAAGCGGTTGATCTCGCTTTGCCACGTATGGTGCATCTCGACGCCGGGCATGTAATACACGTGCCCGGTGTACGCCAGGTCCTGACCGACGAAGATGATCGGATCACACCCGATGTGGCGCAGGAAATAGAACGCCAGATGGGCCACCGTAGCCCCGGCAGTCAGCCCGGCACGCGCCGCCAGCGCCTCGCCGACCAGCAGGTGGGCGAAGTCGTTGTCCAACAGCGACATCGGACCGGGGTAGCCGTCCACCACGTGCCACGTTGCCTTGGGCTCGGCGATCAGGTGAACGTCGGACAGATCGCCGGCGCCTTCGAAGTAGTGTTTCGACACCTCGTGATAATCCAGACTGGTCACGAAGTCCGGTCGGACGCCCCGCTGCAAAAGCGGTTTGAGCACAGTCTGCACGGCGCAGATGACGGCTTTGCCCTTGGCCTGGGGCAGCAGGTCGATGTTCTTGCGCAGGCTGGGCCCGGCGGATACGATGATCCCCGGCCGCCCCCGGAAGGACTGCTGAAAGATGCTGATCGGCGGCGTGCTCAGGTAGGCGACCAGGTTGTGGGCGACGTTGCGGCAGGTGACTTGCGAGTTCTGCACCAGGGTGACCAGGGCCATGCGCACGAAGGTAACGTAATCGGTCAGCAGATTGCGGACGCGGGCATGGAAGTCTCCGGCGATTTGCTGTGAGGGCGGGTGCGGCAGAAACTGTGCACCGAGCATCATGAGAGCGTTGTGCGGCTCCATGCGCGCGTGCAGGCGGGCCTTGTCCTCGGACGTCAGGATCACCAGGCGCCGCGAGGCGATGACCTCTGACAGATCGACGCAGCACAGGGCGGTGGCCAGCAGTGGCAGTGACGGTTCGCCGACAACAATGGCCGCCTCTCCCGTGAGACGGGCGTGTAGTGCCTGAATGTCGTAGCCCAGCCCGAACCCGCCGACGAAAAAGCAGAACTTGTCCTCCAGCGAGAGCGCGTCCATCCGCGCTTGGGCCTCTTTCATCGGATCGTAGCGGCTGGCGAGGTAGCATCTGCGCCCGTCGGGTGTGGACATGGCCGTGGTCCAATGTCCCGAGCGGGTCGGTTCGAGCGGCAGGCGCTGGTCGTCGTCGATCTCGTCGAGTCGGACGGCCAACTCCGGATCCGCGCGCCACAACTGGGCCATGTTCTTGAGGAACAAGGCGCTACCTGATTTGGGTTCTATCGACGACTGAGACATGGCATCCGGCGTGGTCACCTAATGGGGCGGAGCTTTCGAGTCCAATACTTAGTATCTATAACCTGCATAATCCTCTTCCGGAGCGGTTCGATCTCCTCCGCGTTTTCGACTGCCATTTCCCAAACATCGGGGAGGTATAGCGGGTGGAATCGATCGGCGTTTCTCTTGATATCCGTCACATATAGATCCAGCAACCCTTCCACCCATTCGTAAAACAGAGGGCCTTGCACGGCAGCGGGTGGGAGATCAAGCGGCGTATCCACGGCGAGCAATTCCTCGATCAGTTCTTGCTTTCTCCTCGCAACCTTCAAGCCTGCCTTCTTGCACACCTCCTTGAGTCTTGGAATCGGGAACGTGTCCAAATAGAGCGTCCTCTGCTCAGGCGTTACTGGTTCCCAAGTGAGCAGGTATCCATCCTCCACGAGTCGCTTTAAGACGGGAGTGTCCGCGATAAACCAATCTTGTTCGTCATCCAATGGCGAGATAAGTTTCTCAACAACTCCCCAATGCTCGACAAGATATCCTAATGGCTCCAAATGCGCCCTATTCTTCTTGGAAAACAGTATCGAGATGGGTTCGACCTCGATGTCGGAGGAAACAAACCCGAACTCAAAATCTGTCAGACCGAACTCTCGCTTCTCCCTAGCGTCCAAGTCTTCCCAGTCATACTCCTCTTTATAGTTGGTACTGTCGATGATCTTCACGATAAACTGGGGATCGTGTTTATACTTGGGGAACTGAAACTTCCCCGTCTTGGGGTTGATGAAAACCGAAGCGTCAAAGGTCCCCGGTATCGCAGAGTAGAGAGGGTCTTGATCCGTTGACCGTTTGTCCCGACTGGAGAACAACCGTTTGAAGAAACCAGGCACACCACACCTCTGTTAAAACTGTGCTATCAAATGGTATCGCCAACGATTCCTTGCTTCAAAATTTCCCGCAGCGCTGCCTTACCGTGAAAACCCACGTGCCTCTTGAAAGCGTGCAGGAGCTTCGAAATCGACATCGGTTGATCGCGGCCCTTGGGGTGCGGATAGATCATTACGTGTACGTGCTCAGGCATGATTACGTAGCCGACCAGGCAAACCGCAAAACGACCTCGCAGCATGTCCAGGGCGTCGATGACAACCTGCTTCATGGCGTCGTGCCAGAAGAACGACAACCGCCGAAAACATGAAATCGCCCAGAGATGAGTATGGCCGGGAACATCGTAGCAGGTGAGGCGCGACGGCATAACACTAATCTTATTCAATCGAGTACCCCAGGTCCAGAGGGCCTGGGCCACCCTTCCTGTGAACCTGGGCCAAGCGACCGCTCCCTAACGGTCGCGGCTCGGCCGGCCTTCGTGCTCTCGCGACGCGGGTCACGCGAAGCGTGCGGGCAACTCCAGGGCCGCGGCGAGACGTTGCATATATTCCTCGTGCGGGATTTCGATCGTGCCAAACTGCCGCAGGTGCTCGGTCATGAACTGCACGTCCAGCAGGGTCATCCCACGCTCGATCATTCTCTCCACCAGGTGCACCAGGGCAACCTTCGAGGCGTTGGACACCCGATGGAACATGGACTCGCCGAAGAAGGCTCCGCCGATGCTCACGCCGTACAACCCGCCGGCCAGAACATCCTCCCGATACGCCTCCACGCTGTGGGCAAAGCCCAACGTGTGCAGTTCGGTGTACACGCGCGCGATCTCGGGGGCAATCCAGGTCCCTTCGGGGCGGTTCGCACACGCTTCCACCACCGCTGGGAAGTCGCGATTAACCGCCAACTCAAAGGGCTTTTGCCGACAAAGCTGCCGCAGCGTATGCGGAACGTGGAAAGCGGCGGGGTTGATGACGGCGCGCTCGTCGACCGCGTAGTAAGCGATCTCCCCGCGGCTGTCAGCCATGGGAAAAACGCCCTGCTGATAGCCCCACAGAACTTCTTCGGGCGTCAGTTCGACGGACATGGGAGTGAATACGACTCCAGAATGCCGGGAAGCTCCGCCAGCCGACGCACGACGTGGTCGGGAAGCCACCGCCCGTCCACCGGTTCACCACGCGGCGACTTCAACACCGTGAGCATGCCCAACCGCCCGGCGCCCTTCACGTCGAGCTTGGGCTTGTCGCCCACGTAGACGGTGTTCGCCGCCGCAGAGCCTATCCGATCCAGAGCGATCTCGAAAATCCTGCGATGCGGTTTCATATACCCGACATCGCACGAGTAAACCCGCATGGCGAAGAACTCCAGCAGGTCGTCCTCCTCCCGCAGATGCCGATCGAGCGCCGTCGGCGGCGTGCCGGTGTTGGAGATGAGCCCCAGCTTGTACCCGCGGGTGCGGAGTTCGATGAGCATCTTGCGGGCATCGCGGTCGGCCCGGCCCGCGCGGCGCATCGGCAGATACGCCTGCCAGGCCAACTCCACCGCGCTGTCATAGTCCAGGGTGATGCCCACAAACTTGTGGGCGACGATCATGCTCTCGAAGAAAAGCATTTCACGCCGCATCAATCGCGATCGGATGTACCGCCAGAGAAGGACCCGACGCATGACGCGGGTGTAACGCTCGAAGCTGGGCAGGGCGTGGCCTCGCGAGGACAGATACTCGTATCCGAGCCGGAACCCCTCGGCGAAGTACACCCGCGGGTCCAGCGACTCGAAGTCGAGCAGGGTGTTGCCGATGTCGAACAGAACGGTATCAATCACGCGTTGCTGAAGCACTCGTCGGACTCCCCGCACCGGGGCTGCTACCGGTGTCTGTGCGTGGCACGGGCGTAGGGTCCGCTTTGCGGACCGTCTCGGACGGGTTCGTAATCCGCACAGCGTGCCCTACAGGATCGACGATCCGCGCATGTCCTCGGGAATGGGCAGACCCATCATGTCCAGGATCGTCGGGGCGACGTCGTACAGCGTGGGCGTATCCAGGCGACCCCGGGCCGGTAGCGACGGATGGCTGATGAGGTACATCCCCTCTTGGGCATGATTGGCATCATCGGGACCGGTGTCGTTCGAGAAGACGTACCAACTGTCGTTGCCCACCGTGCCCACGCTGCGCCAGCGCAGCTCGCCGAAGATGACCACCAGATCGGGGGGGACACCATTAACTACTTTGTAGAGGTCCTGCGGTCGATGGGCGACGTTGCCCATCCGCTGACCTTGGTGATCGACGATTGCTTCGATCTTGGCCTTCAACTCGTTGCGGAACTCCTCGTACTTCTCTTGCGGAACCTGCCCCTCAGGCTCACGGCCCCGGACGTTGATGAAGCATCGGCCGTAGTAGCCCCCGTCGCCCCACACGGTGGTCTTGTTCCAGTCGATGTTGGCGACGTCGAACTTCTCCACTCCGGTGAGTTCTTTCTTCAAGTGCAAATAGCCCTGGTCCATCAGCCAGGTGTTGAAGCAGAACCCGCCGACCATGCTCTTTGCCCCGTGGTCGCTGACGAACATGATGGCGGTTGTGTCCAGATCGAACGTCGAGACCACGTCACCGATCAGCTTGTCCGTATGAACGTAGTAGTCGTGAATCGCGTTGATGTACGGGTTGCCCGGCACATGGTTGTGGTGTTGCGTGTCCATTTGCGCCCAGAACCCGTGGTGGATGCGATCGTGCCCCATCTCCACCATGAAGAACAGGTCCCAGGGCTTTTGGTTGAGCAGGTACTTGACGAGCTTGAAACGCTTGTCGGTCATCTCGTAGATCTGGTCGAGCAACCACTGCTTGTCCTCCGTGCGGAAGCCCTTCACGTCCACCATATACTCGCCGACAAGCACCTTGATTTCCTGCTTCAAGGGCTTGGGCCAGGTATAGTCGCTCTTGGCGGGGTCCGGCGTCAGGAAGCTGGTGACCATGTGCCCTTTGATCGGCTTGGTGATCGGGTAGGTCCCCGGAACGCCGACAATCGTGGACAGCTTGCCGTGCTCGCCCATGATGTCCCAGATGCGCTTCTCCTTGACAGCCAGCGAAGTGGCGATGGAGAGCTTGTCGTACGAGTGGTCGGCGCGATTGCGGAATCCGTAGATGCCGAGTTTGCCCGGTTCCTGGCTCGAAGCCATGCACGACCAGGCCGGCACCGTGATCGGCGGGATGGAACTGGTCAGGTTGCCGTACGTGGACTTGCCAAGCAACCCCTTGATAAACGGCAGATCGTCAATCCATTTCTCGAACATCAGAACGGGGTCGGCACAGTCCAGCCCGAACACCGCCACTTTCTCGATCTTGCTCATTGATTCACTCCATTACACACGCTAGCGCCGTGTTTCATAAGTTTCACGACTATGCTGCATGTTCGCAGTGGTGGTCCTTCTTCAGCCCCGTAGGGGCGATATTGGGTAGCCAGGGGCGCAAGCCCCTAGTCACGGAGAGACACAAAACCATGAGCCCCCGAAGGGGGGCGATACTTCATAATGTCGAAGCGGAGTATCGCCCTTCCAGGGCTCTCCCATTGTGCGATCGGATACCAGGGGCTCACGCCCCTGGCTACCGAGTATCGCCCTTCCAGGGCTTGTGATAACGATCAACATAGTCGCACCATTTGTGAAACATGGCATTAGGTTCTGTCTGACAACTTCTGGTAGCGGCCGGCGTCCCCGCTGGCCGTCGGCCTGCGAGACGCAGGCCGCTACAAAAACCGGGTTGTCAGACAGGGCCTAGCGCCCAAGACGGTCAAGATAGGCCTCCGCTTCGGGCAGAACCCGGGCGACCACGTCGTCCGGCGTGCCGTCAATGATTGCCCCGGCAGCCATATCGTGTCCTCCGCCGCCGAACACCTTGGCCAGCGGAAGAACGGAGACGCCCGAGTCTCCCCGGAAGTTGATCCGCGTTTTACCGCGAACCCCTTCGGTGAACAACAGGGCCAATCGCGTTCCGTGCAGCGAGCGCGGGATGGAAACCTGGTCGTCAATGTCCGCCGCGGCGCAGCCCGCTTCGGTGATCTCGCGGTAGTCTGCCGTGCTGTAGGCGATGCGGCCGTCCGGCGCCAGTTGCGTGTTGGCGTAAACGATGCGCAGGAGCTTGAACTCGCTCAGTTGCTGGCTGCGGCACAATCGCTCCCCCAGTGCGGCAACATCCGCGCCTCCAGCCACCAGCGCCGCGGCGATAGCCAGGGCGCTTTTCGAGGTGTTCGGCAACGAGAACCCGACCGTGTCGGTGTGAATACCGGCGTACAGCAGGGAAGCGACCAACGGCTCGATCGGCCGGCGCCAGGCCTCAAGCAAGTGATAGACCAACTCCGACGCACTGCTGGCATCGCCCACCACCCAGTTGATCGCGCCGAAACCGGTATTCGAGGCGTGGTGGTCGATGTTGAGGATCGAGCGTCCCGCGTCCCAGTCCTCGGGCAAGTCCCGCGGGATGTTGCAGCGCGATTTCTTGGCGGTGTCCACCACTACGAATCCGTCCGCCCGAGCGAAGTCTTCGACCTCGGCGACGGGGAGATTCGCCCATTCGTGCAGAAACGCCAGGCGCTGCGATAGCGAGTTTTCCGGAAGCGACACCTTGGCTGACCGGTCGCCGGCGGTGTTGAACACCTTGGCCAAGGAGAACATGGCCCCCAAAGCGTCCGCGTCGGGCGTCACGTGAGCAATCACCACGGCGCGGTTCCACGAATCGAGGGTTTGAATCAACTCGGCGAGAGGCTCACTCTTCTCGGATTGCCCCGTCTCTGGCTTCATCGACGCGTCCAACCTCCACATCGCCTCGAACGAGCATGCCGGAATTCCGCCACGTCCGCGTGCTCGCTCCCACAGACCATGACCAAAGCGCGGGGAAAATCCGCGCAGCAACTCATGAGCCTACCGGTCCACAAGTTGACGTCAAGAAACCCGCGAGCACTCCCCCGTATCGAGGTGTGGCCCTCTTTCGTGGCACGAGAGCATTGGGTGCCCATGGCCACATCCCGCATCGTATCTGGTCCACCTCAGCCCGACGAGGATGCCGCAGTGGCGCCTGGTGCATCGACGGACGGAGGACCGTCGGGCTCGACGGCATCGTTCGCCGTGGGACGGGAGGGCGACTCGGGCTTGGGTTGCGGACTGGGACCACTGGAAACCCTCGCGGGCTTGGCGGGCTTCGCCGGTTTGGACGGCTTGATCGGCGCCACCACCATGGTCATTCTGCGACCTTCGAGACGCGGAGGTCTTTCCACTTTCACCTGCTCGCCCAGCTCCTCGACGATGTCCCGGAAGATGGACATGCCGACGTTTTGATGGGCTCGCTCGCGTCCCCGAAAGAGCATGGTGAACTGGACTTTGGCGCCTTCCGCAAGGAAGCGGGTGGCCCTGCTCAGTTTGATGGCGCGGTCGTTCGTGTCGGTCTTGGGTCGCATCCGCACTTCCTTCAGACTGATCACGTGAGAGGGCCGTTGCTTCTGCTTTTTCTTCTGGTCGTACTTGAACTTGCCGTAATCCATGATCCGGCAAACCGGCGGGCGCTCCGTGGGCGAAATCTCCACCAAGTCCATCCCCAAATCCCGTGCGAGCGAGCGGGCCTCGTCAGTAGACACTACGCCGCGCTGCTCGCCCTCATGATCGATTAGGCGGATTGGAGAAATGCGAACCTGCTCATTCATGCGAAGCTGTTTAGCGATCGGGCATCACCTCACTTTCAGTTAGACCTTCGCTGCGCCGACCGGCCCACCGCTTCCCGCGGTTGCCGCGGGCTATGCGCCGTCGGCCACCGTAACGGCTAGGCTTCCTGCGCCGCGTGTCCCTTGGTTTCGATCTCCACGCGGCATCCCTCCAGGAAGTTGCCCACGGGGTACGTCCCCATGGTTTTTCCATCGCGATCATTCACGTTGACCGTTTGGCCCTGCGCCTCCTGCTCGCCAACCACCAGGATGTACGGGACGCGCTGGCCGCGTAACCGATGCTTCTTCGGGCCGATTTTGTCGGCGGAAACGTCCAGTTGCGCCCGCAGCCCGAAGCTCAGACACTGCTCATACACCTGCCGGGCATAGTCGGCGCTCTTGTCGCTGATCGATACCACGCCCACCTGCATCGGTGCAAGCCACAGCGGAAACGCGCCGGCGAAATGCTCGATCAGGATCCCGACGAATCGCTCCATGCTCCCGAACGGTGCCCGGTGAATCATGATCGGGCGGTGCGGCTGGTTGTCCGAGCCGATGTAGTTCAGGTCGAATCGCTCGGGCAGCGTATAGTCAACCTGCACCGTGCCGAGCTGCCACTCGCGCCCGAGACAGTCGCGCACCAGAAAGTCGATCTTCGGCCCGTAGAAAGTGGCCTCGCCGGCTTCCTCGGAATGCTCCAGCCCCAGCTCGCGGACCACGCTTCGGATGTTGTTCTCGGCCAAGTCCCATTGCTCGGGGACGCCCACCCACTTGGTCGAGGAGGGGTCACGCAGACCGAGACGCACGCGATAGCCCGTGAAGTCCAGCGTCGTGAGCACCAACTGCGTGAGTTCGACGGTGATGCGCAGTTCCTCCTCCAACTGCTCGGGCGTGCAGAACAGATGGGCGTCATCCTGGGTGAAACCGCGGACGCGCACCATCCCGCCCAACTCGCCGCTTTGTTCGTACCGGTGGACCGTGCCGAACTCGGCCAGACGGATGGGCAGATCGCGATAGCTGCGCGGCTGCGATTTGTAAATGTGAATATGATGCGGGCAGTTCATCGGCTTGAGCAGGTACCCGTCCTCGGACACCAGTTCCCGCTGCAAGATCTCGATCATACGCTCGGGCGAAGCATCGGACTGGAAGCCCTCGATCGGGCCCCAAATGTCCAACACCGCCTGGGCCAGCTTGCGGACCGGTTGCATCGAAGCTTCGCGGCGATCGGTCGTGTGCTTCGCGGCACGCTGGGTGAGGTGCAAAAGGCTGAACAACGTGCGCCCCCGGTCGGTCTCGTGCATCGGGGGAAACTGCGAGTCTTCATAATAGGGATAGTGCCCACTGGTGCGGAACAGGTCCAGCCGCGCGATGTGCGGCGTGTACACCGGCTTGTACCCGCGGAGGATGAGCTCGCCACGCATGAAGTTTTCCAGCAGCATCCGCACCACAGCGCCCTGTGGGTGCCACAGCACCAATCCGCTGCCCACTTCCAGCGAAATGCTGAAGATGTCCAACTCACGCCCGATCAGGCGGTGATCGCGCTTCTTGGCCTGCTCCAATTGTTCGAGAAAGACCTTGAGGGACTTGGGCTTGAAAAACGCCGTGCCGTACACGCGCTGCAATGGTTGATCGTTCACATCACCGCGGTAGTGCGACCGGCTCACCTGGCGAACCTTGAAGGCCCCGATGCGACCGGTGCTGGGCACGTGCGGTCCGCGGCAGAGATCCTCGAAGGATTGCCCGGGCTCCTCTCCGGTTACGTAGAAGCTGATCGTATCCCCCTCGGCCCGTTCCGCATTATCGATCTTATAGCGATTGCCTTCCACCTGGAGCTTGTCCATCGCTTGGTCGCGCGGCAACTCGTAGCGGCGAAACGGGCGATCCTCATCAACGATCCGCCGCATCTCGGCTTCGATGGCCTCGAAATCATCGCTACTCAGGGAACGATCCAAGTCGAGATCGTAGTAGAACCCGTCCTCCAGCGGCGGGCCGTAAACCAACTCGGCTTTGGGAAACAGGTTGCAGACGGCCTCCGCCATGACGTGCGCGGCGCTGTGCCGCAGAATTCGCAAGCTCTCGGGATGGTCGTCCTTGGCGGTTAGGACACTCAGTTGACAGTCGCCGGGAAGGGGACGGGCGAGATCGCACACCTCGCTAATCCCATCGACCGTTACCGTGGCAGCGATGGCCGCCTTGCTCAAACCGGGACCGATCTGGGCTACGACTTCGGATGACGTCGCACCGTCCGTCACCTCTAGCACGTTGCCGTCAGGAAGTGTGACTCTCAGGGGTTTCACTCCTGTTGCCTACCGGATCGGCACGATTCAAATCCGATCCGTAAAAACACAAAAACGACCTGGAACCTATACCACATCCAAAGTCCACCTCACCGGCGAATAACTTGTCCGCCGACCTGAGATTACCATGCTGTGAATGTCATAGGTCGCAAGCCGCTACTCAAACTCTGATCGCTACTCTATCTATCCCCCGCGCCGGCGCACGGGCAAAGCGATCTGAAGTATACCACATCCGCCGCTTCGGTCAAGGCGTTTGCCAACATTGGATACCGCCCCGCCCCGAAGGCGGACCGCACGGAACCGTGCCCCCAGCACCTCCACAAGCTGATATCGGGTCACTGCCGCGGCGCTATGAAGGATATCTGCTCATTCCGGCGAGAGTGTACCAAGGGGGCGATGAAGAGGAACCTGATGCCGGAGAAGTGCTGCTGGAAGAAACCCTTGCCGACGGCCTGAATCTCACGCAGCGAGGGAGTCGCGCAAGTGGTGTCCAACAGGGAGCCAGAACGAGACTCCGGCGTCGCTGCAAAGCCGTACAGTATGACTGAAAGGCCTGTCGATTTACTCGCCCACGGCGATCCCCGATGTAGCGTCACCCCTTGTGGGTGACGAGAAACGCGGGTGCGCCACCCACAAGGGGTGACGCTACAGACTAAGCCGACAAGCCCTGAACGCCTGTGAAATGTGGAAATAGGCAGAGTTCGAGCGGTCTGCAATGTACGCCCCGGGAATGGCCCGCAAACAGGGGTCGGCGGCGGTCACACTCACGCGTTTTGGGAGTGAAGACCACCAAGTCAGCGTAGCTTCTCGGCGAAGGTCAACCGATACGGGCCGCCCTGTCCGTCGCTGCGGTAGACCTCACAGCGAACGCCATCCGCCCCCACAGACAGCTTGAAGAACGAACTTCGGGCTCCCGGATCGCCCAACCCGCGGGCGTGGCCGCAGTCGATCTGCCAGACGCCGTTGATCTTGCACACCGACGCATTGTGCGAGTGTCCGCAGAAATACGCCACCACGCCATGACGGCACAGCAGCGTCCAGAACCGATGGTTGTTCTCCACGTACTTGTCCAGCGAGCTGCCGCGGTGGCGCACGCGCCCGTTGTCCATGTCGGGCACCACCACGCTGGGCTCGTGGCCGAAAACGAAAACCAGTGGCTTGTCGTTCTCAACCAGGTCGCGCTCCAGCCACTCGTACAGCGCATCGGACACATCGCCGTCGCCGATCATGTCGCGCTCACCGTCGTAATACTGGTTGATTACGACGAAGTGGGCGTTTTCGTGGTCGAACGCGTAGCAGGTCTCCACCGCGCCCGGCGGTCCGCAGCGTACCACGCCGGGCAATGCGTCTCCGCCGCGGTTGTAATCCCGTAGGTAGGCAATGTGCTTGGGATGGTCGCCCTCGTGGTTGCCGACGACCGGGTACCAGGGATAGTCCGCGCCCAGGATCTGATCGATCGTCGCCCGCACGCGACCGGGCGGATCGAGGTCGCCCGGCGAGACCATGAACTCACCCGGCCCGACATCGCGGACCGCCTCGCACACGCCCGCGAAATACTCCGACCCCGGATGGTCGGGCGGCGTGAAATAGCGCATGTCCGCCGCCGCGATGAAGGAAAACCCCCGCGGCCCGGCGCAACCCGGCGCGAGCCCAACCAGCACGAGAAGAAGAACGCCGATCAGCTTGGTTCGTCGTGACCAATCGGACATCATTGGTGGTCTCCTTCGCCAACTTGTTACGTCGGGGCGGACCTCCAGACGTAGAAGGTGCCCTTGCGATGTTCCCCGTAATCTAAACAACCGTGCGCAATCCCGCGCCACTGATCCGAGCCCCAAGCGCGAGCGCGGGGTTGCCAGCGAGGCGCCGCCAAGAACCCGCTCGCTTGCGCTCGGGGCTCGGATTACCGACCGATGCTTCTAGCGTTGTAGTACTAGCTCGCCACAGATTCATCGATCACCTTGATATCGTCGCGGGTCAGGTCGTAGAGGCGGTTCACCCGATCATTCAGCTCTACTTCCGCGTCCTCGATCTCGCGCCTGAGCTTGGCCAGTTTGGCCTGCTCTCCTGCGAGATACGTGTCCCAGTTCTCGCGTTCTTTGGGCTTGAACCGGCGCTTGGCGAACTTCTCGAGGGCGGGCAAGAGGTCGCCGGCGGACAGTTCATCGAAAGATTGTAACCTCTCGGGGAGCTTCGGTGGAAGGGGGGATGCCTCAAACAACTCGGCCGTCGGCAGGTCGGTGACGAACCGGTGGCGCACCCGGTTCATTCCCGCCAACCGCTGACCGTGCTTCTTCGCCAACCGACGGGCCAAGTTCGCAACCGGCGCCTGACGTTTCGTCTGCGGCACCGGAAGCGGGGCGATGAACTGCTTGTTGGCCTCGAAGTACCCGTGATCTTTTGGCTTCGCGGTTCGGCGAAAAAAGAAATCGAGTGCGGTCGAATTCAAGAGTCCCAAAAGGAACCAAAGCGAGTATGTTTTGTCCGTTCTCTCCAGGATTCCGTTGACACGGACATTGTTGAAGAAGCGTTCGCCACCAGCATCAGTAAATGCGGTGAGACGATTAACCGTCTGAGGGACGCCGATCTTGGCGAAACCCTGCTTGTCAATACTCTGATGGCGACCAAAACGCCACCATGTGTCGTCATCGAATTTGCCGGATTCGCGAGCCCGCAGGCGGACCTCGTTTGCTTTGAGGTACGCCCAGGCACGCTTCAGTTTTCTCGTCATCTCGGTCTTCGTGCGAAGTCTGCAATCCGTCTCCGTCACCAAATACGGAAAGAGAACGTGTTTTATCGTGTCCGGCGTAGCGAAGCGAACCGCGTCCTCACCGGAGACCAGGGGTTTCATTATTTCGTCTTCGATTTCGACCTCCTGGTTGAGCGCTTTCGAGAAGTACCGCCCGGAGCCGAGCCTGATGAGATGATAAACGACATCGTCACTGGTAATCAGGCCCTGGAAAATCTGCTGAGTAGCTTCAGCAAGAGTTACACTGCCTGTCCGCATCTTATCGAGGATGTCCTGATCGCGTTCGCTCAGCAGCGCCCAGGCACCCTTGCCCAACCCCTTGTACGGCACTTCGTAGAAGCTCAACCCCGCAAACTTGCCGTCGCCGGCGTCGGCCACGTTGATGTGGTCACGCCGGGAACCGCTGAAGAATTGCAGGGCGGTGTAGGTGGTGGCGTCCTCAAAGACCTGGTGGCTCTTGAAATCCACGAAACGCGCGAGCGTGCCTCGTTCATTAACCAACTCACGCAATCCTCGCCCGTATTCATTGAACAGCCACACATTCGGAGCGATGAACCCCATGCGCCCGTCGGGCTTGAGCAGGTCCAGCCCCCTTTCCATAAAGGGGAGGTACATGTCGAAGTTGCCGGTTTGGGCCGCACGGTAGCGCTCGACCAGGAACGCGGCGACGCGCGGGTGGCGCTTGCGGAAGTTTTGCAGCTTTACGTAGGGCGGATTGCTGATTACGCAATCGAAACGCCCTTGCGGAACCAGGTCGCCGAAAGCTGACGCCCAGTCAAACCCTCGTGGGTCGATTTCACGGTCGTCGACGATGCTGTTCCCGCATTTGATGTTCTGGGACAAGTCGGCAAGGGACTTGCCGCGCTCGGCGGTGCGAATCCACAAAGCGAGTTGGGCGATGTGAACGGCCTCCTCAGAGAGGTCCACGCCGAACAGGTTCCGCCGAAGGATCGTGGCGCTGATCTGCTGCCGGAGTTGGTGGTGGTCATCTCCTTGATGCACGCAAAGTGCGTTCACGACTTCATCGTAGACACTCTCCAGATAGTCGAACGCCTGGATCAGAAACGCCCCGCTTCCGCAGGCCGGGTCGCACACCCGCAGGTTCCTGAGAACCTCGAGGCGGGCCTCCTGATAGCTGATCCAGTCGGCGCGGGTTTCCTCGGTAGGCTCGGCAACCGTTGTGATTCCGTGTTGCTCCGCCAGTTCGGCGAACCGCGCCTCCAGGCACGCACCAACAGTGTGCTTTACAATGTACTCTGTGATGTGAGGCGGCGTGTAGTAGATGCCTTCGCGCTTGCGCCTGCCAGATGTTCTGGCGATAGGGCGCTCGCCAAGCCTCGACAGGTCCGCTCTGAGCACCTCCAGATCGGTTATCGATTTCTCGAAGAGGCGGCCGAGCACATCGACGTTGACCTCGTCGCGAAAGTCGTAGCTGCCGATCTTCTTGAAGAACCGCATCCATCGGTCGTCGAGGTCAAGGCCGTCAACTTCTTCATCCTCACTGAACAGCCTACCGTCATAGGCGTTGATTCCGGCGTGGTCGTTCCCGCCGTCTATGCTCTGAAACAATCCAACGAAGTTCTGCCACTTCGGATTGGTCACCTTGGTGAAGGGGGGAACGTACTTCCACGCCTTCTCGATCGAGTTGGCGGGCAGCAGGTTCCGATCCTCACAGAACGCCACGAAGATAATCCTATCCAGGAGCTTCTGGACGATTCGGATGGCTGCGTCGAGCGATTTTCTGTACGGTTTCTTGCGCAGGTGCTCGATGAGGGCCACGCGGTTCTGGTGATAATCCTCGTAGAGCTTGCCGCCTACTTCACGCTGCCGGTTGTCGGTGTCATCGAGAAGCGTGTCCGCCCGAGCCTTCTGTCCCTTCAGATGCGGCAGCAATCCCGCATGCCCGAACAGGTAGTAGAATTGCTCAAAACGCTTGCGCTCGCGGAGTTCCTGAAGTGTGAACAGCATGTACGCCTGCGGAGTCTTGTTTCGATGATAAAGCCGAAAGCTCACGTAGTTGCATAAGATGCCCCACGGGCAAGCTGGAACGGCGTTGAGGTAGTCCCAGAGCTGCTGCACGGGAGTCCGTCCCCGGAAGCGGTCACGGTCCAAGTTCACCGTTGGACCTTTGAGTTCGATGAGGGCTCGTGGGGCGTCACTGTTCTGGGTCCCGAAGAACCCGATGGCCCCATCGGCTTCGCCGCCAGGAACCGCATATGCCTGTTCGATCTCCCACTGGGGCAAGTTCTCTGAGAAGAGGGCGTACCCTAGGGCATCTCCGAACACGTCGCTGAGGAGCAGCCCTTGCAGGGCGGTTTCCTTCTTACCTTTCAGCTTCCCGCTACTCTCCAGATCAGCCCACTTAGCCAGGGTCTTGAACGCCCGGTCCTGCGCCTCAGTCCGTAGGCGCATGTCGTCCGCGGCCCGGGCAAGGAGCTTGGGAAGTATGACGGGGCGACGACGGCCCGTCCCGTACCTCGTGCTGTTCATCTCTGGGAAAAGGTGTTCGTCCTCTGGAATCACGATTTGGCTTCCATCCATTCTCGCTACGCCGGACGGCCCGCGATTCGCCCTCCAGAATCACGACGGGAAGTGGCGTTCGACGAATCCGGTGTCGAACTTGCCCGAGATGAACTCTTTGTTGTGGAAGATCTCCCTGTGGAGCGGGATGGTGGTTTTCGTCGGCTCGACGACAAACTCCCTGAGGCAGCGGCGCATGCACGCGATGGCTTCGTCGCGCGTCGGGCGGTGCACGATCAGCTTGCCGATGAGCGAATCGTAGTGCGGTGATATGCGGTGGCCGTCGTGGGCGTGTGTGTCCACGCGCACGCCGAACCCGCCGCATGGGCGAAACTTCTCGACAACACCGGCGCAAGGCCGGAACTCGTTGGCGGGGTCTTCGGCATTGATGCGGCACTCGATGGCGACGCCGTCTCGCCGGATGTCACGCTGGGTCAAAGGCAGCTTTTCATTGGCGGCGATGCGGATCTGTGCCTGGATCAAGTCTACCCCAGTGACCATCTCGGTAACCGGGTGTTCGACCTGGATACGCGCGTTGGCCTCGATGAAGTAGGGCTTGCCCTTCTTGTCGATGACGAACTCGAACGTGCCCGCGCTGGTGTAGCCCGCGGCGCGCGCCAGCCGCACGGCCGATCTGCACAGATCGCTCCGCGTGCGACTGTCGATGCCCGGTGACGGGGTCTCCTCGATCAGCTTCTGGTACCGCCGCTGCACGGTGCAATCGCGCTCGAACAGGTGGAGCACTTTGCCGTGCTTGTCCGCTAGAACCTGCACCTCGACATGCCGAGGGTTCTCGATGTATTTCTCGAGGTAGAGGGCATCATTGTTGAAGGCGGCTGCGGCTTCCTGCCGCGCCTGGGCGAGCGTTGTCTCCAACTCGTCCATCTTTCGGGCGATGCGCAGCCCGCGCCCGCCGCCGCCCGCGGAGGCCTTGACCATCACCGGGTAACCGATCTTCCCGGCGAGTTCGACGGCCTCGGCGTCGTTCTCGAGAACACCGTCGCTGCCGGGCACGGTTTGGACTTTCGCCTTCTTGGCGATTCGCCGCGCCGTGGCCTTGTCGCCGAGTTGGCGCATGGCGTCGGCGCCGGGCCCGATGAACTCGATGTTGCACTCGCGACACTGCTCGGCGAATTGGGCGTTCTCGGCAAGGAACCCATAACCGGGATGAATGGCGTCGGCGCCGACAATCTCCGCCGCGGCAATGATGCGGTCGCTGCGCAGATAGCTCTCGCGGGGACTGGCCGGCCCGATGCACACGGTGCGGTCAGCCAACTTGAGGTACTCGGCGTCGCGGTCCTCTTCGGAGAAAACGCAAGCCGCCTCGATGCCCAACTCGTGACACGAGCGCATCACTCGCAGAGCGATCTCACCACGGTTTGCGATCAGGATTCGGGTGAACATGGGCACCTACCGAACGGACCGCCCGCTCAACTCGGTCGGACCAAAAACAGCGGCTGATCGTATTCCACCGCCGTTTCGTTGGCGACCAAGGTCCGCTCGATCACCCCGACGACCCCGGCCTTGATTTCGTTGAACACCTTCATGGCCTCGATGATGCAGACCACGGTATCCGGGGTAACCGTGTCGCCGACCTTGACGTACTGCGAAGAGGAGGGATCGGACGCGGCGTAAAACGTGCCGACCATCGGCGAGGGCACCGCCACCAGGTCGGCGTCGGGGTCCTCTCCCTCGTCGGCCGGCGGCGGGGGGGCTTCCGCGGGTACGGGTGGAGCCGGGTTCGCGACGGCCGCATGCGGTGTCAGGGAGACCGAGACAGGCATATCGCCCGCATGCGAGGCCTGGGTTCTCTTGAGGCAAACCTGATCCTCGCCGTTGCGGATCGAGACCTCGGCCAGATCATTCTCGACCATGAGTTCGACCAAGTGTTTTATGATTTCGACGTCGACCAACTTCGGGCTCCAAGAGGAACAGCGCCACGCCGAGCGGCGGGGCTTGCCGGTTGCGCGGCTTCACCAACGCATCAGACGACTGCTTGCTCGATATCTTTGCTTAGTGTGGAAAGAACCTCGCACCCTCGAGCTGTCACCACAACGTCATCTTCGATTCGGACCCCGCCGATTCCCGGCAGGTAGATCCCCGGTTCGACCGTCACCACCATGCCGGCGGTGAGTTTTTCGTCGGACATCCACGACAGCCGCGGCGGCTCATGGGTGTCCAGGCCCAAGCCATGCCCAAGACCATGCCCGAAATACTTGCCGTAACCGCACTTCTTTATGTGCCGGCGGGCGACGGCATCGATGTCACACATGCGTTCGCCCGGCTTGACGGCTTCGATTGCCCGTTCCTGTGCCTCCAGAACGACATTGTAGATCTTCCGGATTTTCGGCGGGATGCTACCCACGAACAACATGCGGGTCAAGTCGCTGCGATAGAAGTTGTAGATCGCGCCCCAGTCAAACAGGATGGCGCTGCCTTTCTTGACCTTGCGCCGCCCGGGCACGGCGTGCGGCAGGGCCGCGTTGGGCCCCTCGGCCACAATGCTCGGAAACGCGCACCCGCTCGCCCCACGCTTCGCCATCTCGTATTCCAGACGCGCGGTGATCTCGCGCTCGGTCTGTCCCACGCGGATCGAGCGCCGCATCGCCTTGAAGGCTTCCTCAGCCACACGAATCGCGTCCCTGGTCACCTTGATCTCTTCGCGATCCTTGGTGCGGCGGAGTTGCCCAACGACGTCCGGCGCATTCGCCGTCCGCGTCGGCCTGGCGTGCTTACCAAACGCCTTTTGGTCCGCCACGGTCACGGTGCCGGGCTGAATGTGCAGTGTCTCGAGCCGGAGCTTCTTGCAGACCTTGCCGATCTCCTCGGGCAGCAACCCCTTGCGGAAATGACGCTTGGCCCAGCTGACTTCGGCCTTGCTGCTGGTCTCGAAGCGGCCGTCGGTGATCACGTGCACGTCCCGCTTGGTGACCAGGACAGCCGAGTCCTCGCCCGTGAAACCGGTCAGATAGTAATGATCCATCCGGTTGGTGATCAGGAAGGCATTGATTTTCGCACCGGCCATCGCGGCCCGGCAGGCGTCGAGTCGGGCTTTTAGAAACGGTCGTGGCCCGGCTTTGGTTCGCTTAGCCATCGGTAACTCCCCTTGCGACAGAATCGAGCCCCGCCGGTCGCAGGGCGATCCAGGACGTCTCCCACGTTCCCTGACGACACCGCCACCCAGGGCGGCGCCGATTTCCACGCGCCATCGAGGGACTATCTTCGCACGCCGAGGCGGCGTTGTAAAGATCTCCCCATGGTCAAGCTCGGTTTCACCAGGGAGCCTCATACGAACTGCGATGAGCGACAAGCGGGATGAAAGCTGATATCATACCGGTGTATGGCCCGCAGTGAACTGGAACTCGTCGAGTGGTTGGCAAAGCGGATGTCGTCCGATGCGCCGCACCTGGTCCTGGGGATTGGGGACGACATGTCCATCGTCGAGACCGGAAGCGGAACCGTGCTGACCACCAGCGATCTGCTGGCCGACGGCGTGCATTTCGACGCCGCCACGCAACCGCTCGCCGACATCGGACACAAGTGCATCGCCTGTTCGCTGAGCGACTGTGCGGCGATGGCCGTGCGCCCGTTGGCTGCAACCGTCTCGCTAGCCCTTCCTCGCGGGATGAGCGACGAGGACCTGGAGCAGCTCTTCGAGGGGATGGCCCGGACAGCGAGCCGGTTCGACTGTCCCATCACTGGAGGCGACACCGTCGTATGGGACAAGCCCCTCGTCGTTGACGTGAGCCTAACCGCGGTTCCGTACCCCGGGATCGCCCCCGTCCGTCGCAGCGGGGCCCGGGTCGGCGATGTTCTATGCGTCACCGGGCCGCTGGGCGGCAGCTTGCTCGGTAAACATCTCACCTTCACCCCGCGGGTGGTCCAGGCCCGCGCACTTGCCGAAGCTCTCGGGACCGAACTGCACGCCATGATCGACATCAGCGACGGGCTGTCGCTGGACCTGTATCGCATGTGTCAGGCATCCGGTGTGGGGGCAAGGTTGGACCTGAGCCTGCTGCAACCGCTCATCAGTGAGGATGCACAACGGGCGAGCCGACGGGACGGCCGAACGCCGCTGGACCACCTGCTCAACGACGGCGAGGATTTTGAGTTGTTGGTTTGTGTCGCGGTCCGCCGGGCGAGTGCTGAATCGGACGATCGTGTGCGGGCCGGCGGCGCATATCCGAGCCCCGAGCGCAAGCGAGGGGCCAGAGAACCCGTCGCTTGCGCTCGGGGCTCGGATGGGTGCGGCGGCACGACGCACGGTGGTCTAGCTGACCTCGGCCTGCATCCGATCGGCGTCGTCACCGGGAGTGACTTGTGCATCGCAGACCCCGACGGGCGGGCCGAACTGCTCCACCCACAAGGATATCAGCACCGGGTATGACCAATGTGTTTGATACTAGTCCCAAGACCAGCGTAGTTTGAACGCTTGATTGCAGGAAAACACTCGAAATGCCTTCGGTAAAGCGTTAGAGTGTGGTGTCAAACAAACGACACTTGCACGCAAGGAGGCATTTCGAGTGAAC
>Ga0190284_1000489_pt1 | contig 22398 bp, 20 predicted proteins | sample 48691812_MG_FD_161668 | JGI IMG/M metagenome (GOLD analysis project Ga0190284, IMG submission 161668) | Hydrothermal vent microbial mat bacterial communities from Southern Trench, Guaymas Basin, Mexico - 4869-18-1-2_MG | ecosystem: Environmental > Aquatic > Marine > Hydrothermal vents >...
CCCAGCCAACAAATCGAGCTTCAGCTTTTCCGTATTCCAGATGTTGTAGCCGCCGTAGAGTCCCACCACCCAGGCGCTCATCGACTGCTTGGCCTCCAGGTCGATCGGTATGCTACCGGGGCCTACCGGGATTGAAACGCTGTTACTCTCGGTATTGGAGAGATCGATGTAGATCAGATCGGTCTTCACTGACCACAGCCCTTTTTGCCCCTCATAGGCCCCCATGAAGACACCAGAGAGGTTACTGATAATATCACTGGCGTCGGCCTCGGCCTCGTCACCTCCCGGAAGGTCGTATTTCAGCGTACCCGATGTGGTAGGAAACCAACCATAAAGAATGACTCGGTGTTGCCAGCTGTTGTCTGCCTCGGCAGTGTAGGCGAATGACGCCGAACAGCCGAGCGCCAGGCCAACGGATAGAGTGCTCAATAATCGGGCAGGATGTTTCATTTGGTCTCCCTTGTCTGGATAGATTGGCCCTTACCACAAAAGTCAGATGAACGAACGGGGTAAGAGCTTTTCAATTCTGCAGTATGAATTATTGCATAAAGACGAGGTCTATGTATGACTGAAAGACTTCTAATTTATGGTTCGTCACGAAAATCTATATGTGAATAGCATGTAGTTCGCAAGTATAGCCGCTCAGGCCTTGACCGGTACCGGCAACCAGGGGAGTCAGCGCAACACCTATCACTATGAGAACACTTTGGCATCTTATGACAAGTTAAATCTCCGTTACTGCTAAAGACCATTTGAAACAAGACGTCGGCTTTGAAATACTAGACGAGTTCGCTGACCGGGAGAGTGAGTGATCGGGCATAGATTCAATTAAGACGAGCGAGTGACACAAGCCATCAAACATCTGTTATCTGCATTGGGTTACGGACTGCTCGGCAGCATCGTGGTCCTTGTCGGCATCTACGCATACCTGCTGAATTCACGTCCAGCACTGAAGGTATGGCACCAGGCGGAACTGGATGCAGAATTCTCCCTTGCACGGGCCTCGGAGGTGCAGGATCTTGACGACTACCTACGCCTCGAAAACCAGCTGTTCGAACAGCTCGATGAATCCGTCTATCAGCGTATCGCAGCGGAGGATCGAAACGATATCAACCGCTATTTCCCGGGTAGCCGAATGGATCCCCGGACCTTCCCGCGCAACTGGAACCGCACCTTTGTACTGGTTCCTGAAAATCCGCGGGGTGGTGTTTTGCTATTGCACGGCCTTTCAGACTCACCCTACAGCCTGCGCGCCCTTGGTGAACATCTTTTTAAACAGGGTTTTCTGGTGCTTGGCCTGCGCATCCCGGGGCACGGTACTGCCCCCTCCGGGCTACTGGATGTCACCTGGCAGGACTGGTCCGCGGCCGTTGATCTTGCCGCCAGAAACGTCAGTGCGGTAATCGGCCCGCAGCGGCCTCTATACCTGTTCGGCTATTCAAACGGTGCGGCCCTTGCGGTGGAATACGTACTCTCGGTCCTTGAGGGAGAGGACCTTCCGTCTCCCGAGGGCCTGGTACTACTGTCTCCCGCCATAGGGGTCTCGAAGGTGGCGGCACTGGCGATATGGCAGTCCCGGTTGTCATGGCTTACCGGTCTGGAAAAACTGGCGTGGAACTCGATTGAGCCCGAGTTCGACCCCTTCAAGTATAACTCGTTCACGGTCAATGCCGGCGACCAGATCTTCCAGCTGACCGGAAGCATCAACAACCGCCTCCAGGCGTTGCAGGACAGAGACGCAATGGCGGCCTTCCCCAGGGTGCTTGCCTTTATATCCGCAGTCGATGCAACCATCCCGCCGGCCACGCTCATCGATGTACTGTTTTCGAGATTGCCGGAGAACGGCAGCGAACTGGTCCTGTTCGACGCTAACCACAACGAGGAGTCCGCGCTGTTATTGAAAGCCGGCCTGGTCAGGCAGGTACGAGACGCGCTCGACCGGGCACACCTGTCGCCCTTTGGCCTGACAGTCATCAAGAATGCAGAAACTGAGACAAGACAGCTGATTGCGCGCAGGTGGGTAGTGGGACACGATGGCTTTGTCGACACCCCAATTGAGATTTCATGGCCCGTAGGCGTGATTGCTCTGTCCCACCTCTCGATCCCGTTTCCTCCTGATGACCCGCTCTATGGCGACATACCGGCGGGTGATAAGCGCAGCCGCTGGATCGACATCGGCAGCGTGGCGATCAAGGGCGAGCGGAATCTACTGCAGATCCCGGACAACTACTTCGTCCGGCTACGCTATAATCCGTTCTTCTCCTGGCTGCAGCAACAGATAGTGGCGTTCGTCGAGCTCGGGAATGAGGCTGGTAATCCGTCGCTGGATACTGCCCAACACCAGCAACAAGAAACGCGTTAGAACCACACCGCAGGAGATGCACGCTTGCTCACTTCTTTCTATTATTTATTGTCATTTTCCGTCACATGGTGGCATTTAGGAGCTTTTAAAACAGCCATCTTTCGTTTGATGGTAATGGATGAATTACGTGCACCGGAAATTATTCTGAGCAGTCATGTTTGATAAGAGAGTCACCTTTATCGACATCGGAACAACGACATCCTATCATCACAAATCTCTCAGAGGATTGAAACGTACGTTGCCCCATGATGGGTAGTAACGCAGACGGATGAAGAGTTGATTTTCTTCGGCGTTATCTCTCAGGCGGCCTTGCTTCTGCCAGGTCAGTTCTAATCTCAGTCGCTGTGCGTGGCTGAAGCTGCGCTCGAAACCAAGATTGACCCTGCTCTTTTCCCCCACGTCCGAGCCGCTGACAGTGTCGAAAACCTCGCCTCCGAGCGTGACCTTCCAGTAGCGCCCGTCCTGGTAGGCGTCAAATTTGTAAGCACCCGTCACGCCGAAACGGACCCGCAGCGCTTCGCTTCGGTCCGATGAATCGATTTCGTAGAAATAGCGTTCTTCGAGTTTGGCGCCGAAATCGAATGACACTCTAAATGAGGGACGATAAAGATAACCAAGCCCCTGAAACGGACGCAGTTCCCAGAGATCGGTTTTCTTCTGCGACGGCGATTCTTTATAATCAGTGTATAGAAACCCAATGCCACCGCTGAGGTAGATGCCATTGCCGAATCCATAGATTATGGAAGGGCGCGCGAGGTATCGTATCCATTTGGTTCCGGTTGCACTTGCCCGCACACCAAAGTTGCCCTTGACTTTGATAGAACTCTTGTGGAGCCACTGCGGGTTGACATCGAGCCAGTACTGTTTGACCTCGCTTCCGGCTCGAACAACTGCAGGCAAAGAGACGATCAAAGGTAAAATAATTCCAACCCGGCTGGTCAATCCGAAGATTTTTTTCATCATCTATGGCTACATCCGCGACAATGACTCAGCCTGTCAGGCACCAGCGGCAGTCTCCTGGTGCCGAATCCAGCCAGGCTGCTTTGCGCTTTTCTGCATACGGATTTACTCTCTTTAGCAGATGCTAACACAGATTTTCTCAACGCCTCGAATTGCTCCCAATACGTGAGTATCCGGAACAGGGGAACGGTGCACTCGGGGTCAGTATTTACGCAATATCTGACGAGAATAACAGGCAGAATACAGGTGTTGCTTCAAGTTTCAGTATAGGTATGGGCAAAAGAACGAAAAAGATAAATCATTGGACTGAATGGATGAAAATTCTCAACCACGCCATGTTATTCTCTTAATGATGTAACGAATATCATAATGATAACCGGCTCCCATGGATCCAACAACTTATCAGGAAATATTATGGCTACAGATAAATTGAAAGTCCTTCTTGCCGGTCTCAAACAGCTGAAGGACGAACTGACACTCCAAGCAAGCCTCGGACAGGCGGAAGCGGAGGATCAACTGGCGAAACTTGAGCCACGTTACAATGACCTCAAAGCAAAAGTGGGCAAAATTGCGGATGTAAGCGGCGATACAGCATCGGAACTCAAAGCAGCAGCAGAACTCGGCATTCATGCTGAGTCGAAAGAAGATGTTCACGCTACACTCGAACTAGCGGCGGAAGAGCTGAAGAATGCCTACGACAAGATTAAAAATATCGCCACGTAAGAGGCAACTGCAAATCCCCGTCATCCCGGTATGTGGAAAGAGAAGAAACCCAGGGCACCCTCTGTGGTAACACTGCTGGTCGATGGCAAATCAAGTGGGACAAGTGACTGCTGAAACCATGGTACATGCAGTTTTCACAGCAGCTGATACTCTTGATTTGGGCATGGACACTGGCTCTGCTGTTGCCCTGGAATACCAGGATAGCGTTCCATTTGTATTCAAAGGAAAAATCAACAAGATCACGATCAGGTATATCGATTGATCAGTTGTGTCGATTTATGTAGATGGCAAAGCCAGAGCCGAATATGCGTTGGGTGCAATAAGTGGAGCGCATGGCTCTTTTCATGCGGCGCAATGCACATCGCTTATTGACGCCCTACATGCCAAACGAATAATTTGTCTTGTTTCGTATGAGATTTACAGTGTTAGCGACTAACTCAACGGTATTGAGGCATGCATGATATTTTTGTTAACAATAGTTGGAGAAAAGCAGTTGAAAAAAACTAATGCTATAGCGATAGCAGCATCCATGGGTGTTTCATTGATGAGTATCCTCCCCTCTACCTTATTGGCAGAAGCCGCTGCTGCTGGCAATGGGATCGAGATCACCATGGATAATTTTATTCATGCCGATTCCACCAGAGCCTATTTCAAGGAGTTGGATAAAGCGGGGAAAGTCAATGTCATCCGCCCTGAAAGAGAGTTGATCACAGCCGACACACAAGATGTCATCAGAATGAACCGCGATACCCTCTATACGCGTATCATCCTTGATGTCAAAGGTGGCGCAAGCATCACTACCAAACCCTACGAGGGGTATCAAAACATCAACGTGCTGGATATCAACCATTCACAGATCACCAGCCTGAACGGGAGCGGCATACTCAAAGTAGACGAGTCCATGCTGACCGATGGCCAGCATGCCTATGTGATCGTGCGCACGGGCTTGCTGAGAAAACTGCCTGAAAAGGAGATGTATGCCGAAGCCCATGCGGCCCAGGACAATATTTCGATTGCGTTCAAGTCGTCCGAACCCTTCAAGCCTTCAGTGAAATATGATTTCAATACGCTGGACAAGATAAAGTACAAAATACTGAGCGATTTTGCACTTCATCCCAAGCCCAATGTGGTCAAGAATGGTTTTGGCGCCATGAAAGAGAGAGATCCTGAAGCGGCCAGAACCGTTGTAGCCATAGGCTGGGGTGCTCTATCCGGTATCAATGCAGTTTATTCGTCTTTTACCGGGAACAAGGAAAGATGCGCCTATACCATGGAAAAGCCGGACTTGAACTATAAGGAGCATGGCTTTTTCTCTTTTACCATCTACAACTTTGACGGTTATATCGCCACTATCAACTATGCCATCAACTCCGATGCCATGGAGGTGAATGAAGATGGCACTTATACCGTCAATTTTCTGGCATCGGGCGAGCCTGTCAAAGAGGGTGAAAAGAATATTGTCAGAACGCCAAGAGGTAAGTTGTGGACAGGTGTTCTGAGAAATTATTATCCCAACAATAATGTCGATGAACTCTTCGTCTGGACGGACCAACATACTGCCGAAGTGAGCAAGGCGTGCATGAACTAGAGTACTGCTGGTAGCGAACTCTGCGGCGCATGAGGCGTGTCAATATGCGCCGCATGCGCCAACAGAGTATGCACGAAGAGAAAGATAGTTGGTTGCTACCTTGACGATTGGGCATCCACAATCGTTTCTCTAATCTACGCGAAATCATCAACTTTACCCTCACGAGAAAATAGCAATGAAATTCAATCAAATCGTATGCGCTGCAGCAATGGCCTCATTGCTCTCATCCGCTCTCTATGCAGATGAGAACAAGAAATCGCCGCAAAGTGCCGTTCCTGCACCTGTTGTGGGCGGTGCTATCGTGGATATCACCGCCACGGCTGTGCTGGCGACCGGGTACCGCGCAACAAAGCTGATCGGTTCAGACATCTATAACAAGGAGGGGGATAAGGTCGGACAGGTTGACGACTTCATCATCGGTTCTGACAACAATGTCTCCTTTGCCGTAATTTCCGTGGGTGGGTTCCTGGGAATGGGCAACAGGCTGGTCGCAGTACCGGCAAATCTCTTTACCAGCAATAAAAAAGGGCAGGTTGTCTTTCCGAATGGGAAAAAGGGCGACCTGGAGGCATTGCCTGAATTCAGGTACGCAGAATAGAAGCTGCTGTTAGAGCAGCCACTGACTCTGATGCTGATAGCATCTGGATACATAGCCTCCCGGTTTCATAGTGGTCAGATGACCACTCCTACAGGCGTTGCCAATTCCTGCTGTTGGAGCGACCATCTGGCCGCGAAATGCACTAAGTTATAGAGAAGCTGCAATTTTGTTCATAATGTAAAAATGGCGAAGGGCGCAATCAACAACAGAGCTTACGCCCTGCGTCAAGAGTGGAAATATAGGAGCATAGCAATGAACATCCCGCTCATCTCTGGGGAAAACTTCCGCAAGGGCTTCGTTTTGTTGATGACGATTGCCTACGCGATCGCCTTCCTCGCGATGCTCAGTGGTTTTTTTGAGGCGTTGCTGCTAGCAGCTATCTTTAGTGGTCTTCTCCACCCCCTCTATCTGTGGATGTGCAAGTGGTTCGGTGGCCGACAGACCCTGGCGTCATTGTTTACCGTCACGTTGGCGTTGATTATGATCGTCGCGCCACTGCTGGCCCTGCTTGGTCTCATGGCAGAGCAGGCATTCGATGTCACCGAAGATGTCAAACCATGGATTGAGCAACAACTCAATACCCCCATCAAGCAGATGAACATCGTGCCTGACTGGATTCCAGTCGCAGACAAACTCAAACCTTACGAGGGTAAAATATCGGCGAAGCTAGCCGAGTTGGCGGGTTCGCTCGGCGGCTACCTTGCCGCTAGTCTCGCCAAGTTGTCAGCCGGGGCCGTCTCTTTGTTTCTACAGCTTTTTATCATGCTCTATGCGACCTTCTTCTTTCTCACCGACGGCCCAGCTATAGTGAAGAAAATTCTGAGCTATGCACCGCTATCGCAGAGTGACAAAAAAAAGATGCTCGCTGTTGGTTTATCGGTGAGTCGTGCGACTATCAAAGGAACATTGATCATCGGTGTTATCCAGGGGGGACTTGGAGGCCTCGGCTTCGCTGTGGCCGGTATCGAGGCTGCAGTATTCTGGGGCGCCATCATGGCGATGTTATCGGTCCTGCCTGGTATAGGCTCCGCATTGGTCTGGGCGCCGGCGGTTGTCTATTTGCTTATTTCGGGCCAGGTCGTCGCCGGCCTTGCCCTGTTGGCCTGGTCAATCATAGTTGTCGGCTCCATTGACAATCTCTTGAGACCTCTTCTGGTTGGGCGGGATACAGCGATGCCTGACCTGCTTATTCTGCTCAGTACGCTTGGAGGCCTGGCCTTATTCGGTGCTTCCGGCTTGGTACTCGGACCGATACTCGCCGCATTGTTTCTCACTGTTCTGACGATCTACAGCAAGGTTTTCGCCGACTGGTTGAATATCGATGAACCGTATGATGGTATCACTAGTGTCCGGAAAAACCGGACTGAATTATGAATAACCTATTATTATTAAAGTAATAATATGCCATTATTTCCTGTCACCGACTTGAACCGGCTGGCCACTTAGCGCCAAGCTTTAGCCCGATATTCCGGGTCGGAGCAAGCTGCGGGAACCAACAAACGGCTGGTCTTCCTGACCAACAATTTAAGTTTGCCGGCACTGACAATCACAATCACACTCACAGAACTCAATCGTTACCGCTGGCAGGTGGAACTTTTCTTCAAATAGATCAAACAGCACATGCGTATCAAATCGTTTTTCGGCATATCGGAGAACGACGTCAAGACTCAGGTCTTGATCGTAGTCTCTGTCTATGTGCTTATTGCCATCATCAAGAAGCGACTCAATATCCAGGCCAGTCTCTATTCGATTCTACAAATTTAGCAGATGCTAGCATGTATTCTTTCAACGCCTCAAATTGTTACCAATACGTGAGTTTCCCGCGCTGGAGAAATGGCACCATCGGGGCCAATGTTTGCGCAAAAGATGACAGGAATATCTGGCGAGAAATAATTTCTGCTTCAAGTTTCAATATAGGTCTAGAAAGGCAAAAGAACGAAAAAGATAAATCATTGAACTGAATGGATAATAATTCTTGGCTCTGCCAAGTTATAGTCTAAATATTGTCTTGAATATACTAATGATAGCCGTACTATCAACGGTAACGCCTAATAAATGGTTGGCGCTGCCCGGTCGTGTATAGGATGAAATATTTGGCCTCAGATTCTGGAAAATGGATATTATTAATCAGGATCTTGGACAGATAATTTACTGATATTGGTTGCCCATAACAGGGAAAAAATCATGATTCTCTATATCTTTGCTCTGTTTGTCATTGTTCTATTAGTCAGTTTTACCATCTGGTTAGTCGTGTTTCTCGGCAATTGGCCAGGCGACATCGCGAGGAAACGCAATCACCCGCAGGTCGAGGCAATTACCGCATTGAGCTGGATTGGACTGATCACCGGCGTTGGATGGTTTCTCGCTCTTATCTGGGCGTATTACAAACCGGACGAGCGGGATCACGTCACTGGCCAACTCGAGGCACGGATCAAAACCCTGGAAAAACAACTCGAGCAATGGCGGATGGAGGGGATCGAATCATGATTGCAGTACTCAGCCTGTTCTATGCGTCTTTCTACTTTCTGTTTTTTAAGAAGCTAAAGCTATTTGCTGTGAACGCCAGAAATATCTCCATCTTTGTTGGCGTCGGAGTGGTAATGATCGGCACTGTTATCTATGCCTGGTGGACCTTTGCCCCAACCGCGGTGGACGGTAGAACATTCGAATACGTTATTCCCATCGTTCCCAATGTCAAAGGTGTGGTGGTCGAGGTTCCGATCGAGGGAACGGAGATTGTCGAGAAAGGCGATGTGTTGTTCAAGATTGATCCGGCACCGTACCAGTTCAAAGTCGATCAATTGAAGGCATCTATCGACCAGGCCGAGGCGCAGAAAAAACTGGCCGAAATTGAGGTCAAGCGCGCTACCGGATTGGTTCGGGCTTCAGCAGGCTCGCAATCCCAGCTGGATCAGTGGAACGCTAAGTTGATATCGGTTCGGGCCACCATCGCAAGCTTGAATGCGCAGTTGGCCAACGCGCAATGGCAACTCGATGAAACTGTTGTGAGGGCTCCCTATAAAGGCTATGTCTACAATCTGCAGTTAAGACCCGGAAACTATGTCACCTCTGTGCCGCTGGCATCATCGATGGCGTTTGTGTCCAGTGAGATTCACCCGGTGCTGGCTTCTTTCAGTCAAAGTTCGATACGGTACATCAACGTCGGAGACAGCGCGGAGATGGTTTTCCGGTCTAGGCCGGGTAAGGTCTATGCCGGGAAAGTTGCCCGAATTATCAGGGGTTCGGGTTCAGCGCAATTGTCGGCAAGCAGTAAATTGATAACCTTGACTGGAGCGCCAGAAAACAGCCGCTGGGCTGTTATGATTGAATTCGATGATCTGGCGGAGGCGCAAGAGATACCTCAGGGCGCTGGGGCATCGATTGTGGGCATTTACACACAAAAAGGTAAACCGGTTCACGTCATCAGCAAAGTGGCGATGCGAATCAGCGCCTTGACGGGATACCTGACTTCACCCTAGTGAACAGAAACGAGGATAGGAGCAGAAGCAATGATAAGGCCACTCGGTGGTGTCGCGGGGATGGTTGCTGGGGTGTTATTTCTAGGCGGTTGTACTACCGTAGGACCGGATTTCAAAAAGCCCGATGTCCCGGTGGCGGAGACCTGGCTCAATGCCGAGGACAAGCAGGTGGATACCTCGACTGTCACCTATCGGGATTGGTGGCAGGTATTCGATGATCCGGCGCTTTCAAACCTGATCGATGCGGCTTACCGGCAAAACCTGAGCCTGCAAGTCGCCGGCCTTAGGGTTATGGAAGCACGGGCTCAGTTAGGCATAGCCACAGGTTTGCAATATCCGCAATCGCAATCTGTCGGTGCAGGGTATACCCGTAGCCGAAGCAGCATCAATGCACCGCCGTTTTCCAATCTTCCAGGTGATGTGCGGGCGGGCGTAGATCGAACCAATGGCAGCTGGAATGCCAGTTTCGACGCCGCATGGGAGGCGGATGTCTGGGGTAAATTTCGTCGTGGCGTGGAGGCAGCCGATGCCAATCTCACCGCGAATATGCTTAATTACGATGCTGTGCTGGTGACCTTGACCGGCGATATCGCCGCCTTGTATACGACAATCAGAACTCTTGAAGAGCGACTCGATTACGCCCGCAACAACGTCAAGCTTCAGCGCGAAGCCCTCGATCTGGCCGATAACCGGTTCAGGCTGGGCGCCACATCAGAGCTGGACGTACAGCAGGCCCGGGGTCTTCTGTTCAATACCCGGGCCTTGATTCCGGTAATTCAGCTCAATCTTGAACGATCTCGGAACACACTCAGCTATCTGCTTGGCATGCCGCCCAGTCGCCTGGATGCCCTGTTGGGCAGCGCTGGAAAAATCCCCGGAGTACCGGTCTCTGTTGCGGTAGGAATTCCCGCCGACTTGCTGAGGCGGCGTCCCGATGTACGGGCGGCCGAGATGGCAGCCGCCGCGCAGAGTGCAGGCATCGGGATCAGTAAGGCCGATTTGTATCCCAGTTTTGCCTTGGCAGGATCTATCGGCGTAGCCGGCGGTGGTTTCTCCGACCTGTTTGACTCCGGCGCCACCACCGGATTTATCACTCCGTTCATTAAGTGGGACATCTTCAATTACGGGCGGATCAAAAACAATGTACGGGTGCAGGATGCAAGATTCCAACAGGCTGTGACGTCCTATCAAAATACGGCACTGGCCGCGGCAAAGGAGGTGCAGGACGGCTTGCAAGGTTTCCTGCGGACCCAGGAACAAGTTGCGCAGCTCAAGCAGGCCATCAAGGCATCCAATCGCGCTGCCACACTGGCGGTCGTGCAATACAAGCAGGGAGCTGCCGACTATACGCGGGTCCTGAACACCCAGACGGCGTTGCTGCAGCAACAGGATCAGCTCACGTCGGCACGTGGTCAAGTGGTCTCCAATCTCGTCGCAACCTATAAGGCGCTTGGCGGTGGTTGGCAAATAAGCGAAGGGGGCAACTACGTCGGGCCAACTTTGATCGATACCATGGAGAGGCGGACGGATTGGGGGAATATGCTCACCACGTCGGATCAGCCATAGTCAAAGGTACCGGCCTCAGCCCGCACAGAAGCCTTTCTGATTCCCTCTGAGACTCAGCTACGTTCCAACCATGCATTGATCATCTGGCTCATCTTTAACCACAGAGATCACAGAGATTCTTAATAGGTGGAATGAAGCATTCTTTACCTCTGTGTACTCTGCGATCTCTGTGGTTAATCTGGTTTTCAATACGTTGCACTGCTTAACTGTGTTGCGCAGAGAGGACATAGCCGTCGTCCGGGTTCGACTGATTATCCAGCTCAGATCAGCCCCTGCAGGCTGCCCCGGAACTCCGGTGGCGGCGGCTCGATGCCGCGTAGTTCACGGCTGTGATCCACCAGTTTCTGCACGATTGGAGTGAGGATCATCTCCATCGCCATCATCCGCTTACTGCCAGGTACCACAATGGTGGCGGGCCTGGACATGAAGGCGCCGGGGATGCAGCGGCACAACTCGCCAAACTCAGGTGGTTTGCTATTCTGGAAATGGATGACCAGATAGCTCTCGTCATCGCTAGGGAGGTAGCTCGGGTTGAAGGGGTCCGATGTGTCGATGGTGGAGATGGTCTGGAAGTTGATATGGGTGCGGCCGAACTGCGGAGTGATGTGCTGCACGTAGTCGGGCATGCGACGCAGTATGGATTTCCGCACCTGTTTTATCGAGTAGCCGCGCTCGGTGGTGTCGCGGCTTATCTTCCTGATCCATTCCAGGTTGACATTCGGCACCACGCCGATCAGCAGATCGGGATACTGGGAGATGTCGATATCACCGGTGATGGCGGCGCCGTGCAGGCCCTTGTACAACAGTAGATCGCTGTCGGGCTCTAAGTCTTCCCAGGGGGTGAAGGTGCCCGGTTTCTGACCCCAGCTGTCGGCATCCTCCAGGGAATGGAGGTAGTAGCGTCGCTTTCCGCCACCGGTCGCCGCATACTGGAAGAACAGGGTTTCAAGCTTATCGAGCATGTTTCCCTCGGGACCGAAATGGCTGAGGATGCGGCCCTCCTTTTCCGCCCTGCGGAGTTCCTTCTTCATCATCTTGCGGTCATGGCGATGAAAGGCATTGCCTTGGATGTAGACGCCCCGGGCGCGCACCCGCCACAGGATATGCTCGAATGCCTTGGTGACAAAGGTGACTCCCGAGCCGGAGGAGCCGGTAATGGCGATGATAGGATGTTCTGCAGACATAGACGTTACTCTCGTTGTTATCCCAAAGCTGTGTCCGTCAAGAAACACTGAAATTGGACGCAGAGGCCGCAAAGATCAGCAGAGAACGCAAAGTAACCGATTGTTTTACAGAATAATACCTCTGCGCCCTTTGCGCTTCTCAGCGCTCTCTGCGTCCCAGTAGCCTGTTTCCGGATGGCAACCAAGTAGACAAGTTTACGCAGAGAGTGCTGTGCAGCGCAAAGAAAGCAACGCTGCTGTTTTTTTGATCAATCGATTGCGTTGCATTGTTTACGGTCCCTTGCGTCCTGCGCGTCCAAGTTTAACGGTTCTGTAACCATACGGGTCTCGCAGGTTGCTCACGTTCTCAAATTTCCGGAGAAGAATTCGCGCCGCGATATCTCCTCATGCTGTACGTTCTGCCGTTGCATCTTCTTGATATTTTCATTGCGTGCCTCGATGACTTCGTTCCAGGCCCTGAATACCTCCTCGGGGGTCTGGAAGCGGCTCATGGAAAGAATGAGCGGGTGCAGCAGATAGTGACCGAGGCGGGTGGAATGGTTGAGGTGTGCTTTTTGCCTTCCGGTCAGCAGGTTTAGATCGACGCTGGGTCCGATGACGGTATAGGGACGGTCTTTGCGGGACTCTGTCCGCCATTTATTCGGGATATCGATGTCGGGGGGGCTGTCTGGTACGAATACCCGTGCCAGCATCCAGGGGGTCAGCAACAGAAGCACCCGCCACTGATCCAGGCGGCGAAACGCATGGGTCATGACCGGGAGCTGGTGGTTTATTTCCAGCTCATTCTGAAAGTGCCGGTCATAGATCAGGCGATGTTCCTCCACGATGGCTGCCAGCAGGGCGCTGTCTTCCCTCAGCTCATCGGGTACGGTCTGCCACTGGTTGCTGGTCATGGTCTCACCGGTATCCAGTCGTGGAGCCTTTCGCCCATGCCGCGGTAGAGTTCGAGGCGGGCATCCTGAAGCAGTCTATCACTGAATTGAGGAAGCCAGCTGGCCAGATGTTTCTGCTGCAGCTCCTGGAGCTGTAGAGCCGCCTCCGGCGTTGCCCGTTCCAGCAGCAGGGCGGCAAATGCCAGCATAGTGCCCAGGTAGTCGGCGGGAAGGTCGCCGGTCGGGGAAACCCCGGCGTTGGTGTAGAGCTTTCGCAACTCATCGCAGGCCGGCCCGTCCATCTGCCCGTGGCGGTAGATCGACTCGAACGGGGCGCAAGGGGTCTTTGGATAGCCGTTGATGAACAGCCGGGTGTGTTCCGCCTGCCACTGCTGCAACGGTATCCCAGATAGCTCGTCGATGGCTGGCTGCAGCCAGCCATGCTTGGGGAGTACTTCATACAGGGTAGATAATGAATCCCTCTCTGGCATCCCCAGCAGCATGGCCAATAAATCCAGCATCTGTGAAGACATGGTCACCAGGGCCTGGCGTAGACTCCCGCATACATGAAGTAGTGCCTCAGCAGATAACCGCCCGCCAGCACCAGCACCGATGCCAGCATGATCGGCGCAGGCGAGTTCCAGCCCTTGACCACCCCCTTCAGTTCAATAAAGAAAGGCACCAGCAGGCCGAATCCAATGAAGCCGACCATCCATCCCCAGTCGTTCCACAGCATCTGGGCCGATACCACGGCGGACTGGGAGCCCCGCTGCAGATAGAAGAAGAAGGAGAACAGGATTACCAGTTCAACGCTGATCAGTATCAGGTCCGTGCGTTCATAGAAGACACGCAGGGGCCGGTCCTCCTCCCGTTTCTTGATCGCCAGATTCAGCACCAGCAGCAGGAAGGCCATGGCGGTGGAGAAGGCCGATACGGTAAACAACAGAGGGACGCCGGGATTGTGCCACAAGGCCACTGCGGGAAAGGACTGCAGTACCAGTCCGGTATAGACGACGGTGCCGATGCCATTGATGGTGGCCATCCAGCCGCAGAGCCGGCAATGCCTGCCGCAGGTGCGGCCGATCTTCTGAATCAGGCCCCAGTTGAGGATGTTTTTCACGATGGGAATACGAGTGAAAAACGGCGAATCCATCATATAAGGGAGTGCGTAGAGGAACCCCCACACCATCATCCAGACGATGAACTGGGTACCCCAGGCGATCCATGCAGTGGGTTGATTGATCAGCACCAGCGGGTTGAGCAGATGAATCACCGCCATGTGATCGAGCAGGTGAAAAAACAGCATGGCAGAGCCAAGGGCGAGCATGACGATACCCGACCAGGCCCCCCACAGCACCAGCTCACGATGCGGCTTCATGTACATGTCGGTGAGAAAGGTGGTGGTCAGTGTTGCCGCCCCCAGACCACCCAGGTAGAGATAGAGGGCGAGCCACCAGGTCCAGAAGTCCTGAGTATAAAAACCGGTCGTGACGTCCATCAGCCTCTCCTCTTCATGTCATCGATGTAATAGACATTGGGTTCCGTACCCAGGTGGGCCATCAGTGGGCGCGCCGCGCCGCTGGACACTATCCTGGCCACCGGGTCGTCCGGGTTGTCCAGATCGCCGAACAGGCGCGCAGAGCCGACACAGGTCTCCACACAGGCGGGCTTCTGGCCTATGGCTACACGCTCGGCGCAGAAATTGCATTTGTCCATGCTCGGTCGGCTGCGCTGATAGGCCTCTTCACCGAAAAACTCCCGGCCCTTTCTTACATCAGCGTAGGTCACCTCGTATCTGGCATCATAGGGGCAGGCCAGGGCGCAGGCCCTGCAGCCCAGGCACAGGTCTTCATCCACCTGCACGATGCCGTTGTCCAGCTGGTAGGTGGCCCCGGTGGGACAGACACTCATGCAGGCCGGATTGCTGCAGTGGTTGCAGAGGCGCGGAAAGAAGCGCCGATGGATGTCTTCAGCGGTGCCGATCTCCTTGTCGTGCACATAGGTGCGCCACTTGTTGTCCCATACCGGGGTTTGATTCTCCATTGCGCAGGCTGCCATACAGGCGTTGCAGCCGACGCAGGTGTTGAGGTCGATGACCATGGCGTAGCGCGTCATGCGACACCTCCTTTGGCACGGTTGATCTTGTTGATCCTGATGGTGAATTCCTGGGACTTGAAGCCGGCCACCACGGGCTCTACCGTATGCGGGATCAGCTTGTTGGTGGCGATGCCGCCGTAAGCATAGCTGCGCGTCAACTGCGGATTCTCCACCCCGAATGATGAGTGCAGGAACAGGGCATCCCGATGTACCTTGCGGGTGACATAGGCCTGTCCATCCTGTTGCTGGCCGGACAGGGTATTGGTCAGACGAATCCAGTCGCCATTCTTTATACCCAGCTTTTCTGCCCGATCCTGATGAATCCAGACCCCGCGGTAGATATCGGCCTTGAAGGTATTGATGGCATTCAGCACCGGGTTGTTGCTGTTGGTGGAACCGTAGGAGACGGTGGGTGTCTTGCCATAGGTGAAATAGAACTCGTCATAGTCCAGCGGTTTCTCCATACCCGCATCCTTGCGGCAGACCGGCGGGATGGCAGTGGCCAGAACACTGAAGTGCGGACCCTCGACCCCCATGGCGCGGAGGCTATCGAACAGGCCGCTGAAGAACTCGATACGCCCGCTCGGCGTGACCGCCGGCATCTTTTCCGGAATCGCCGCATGCTTCAGGATCTCGGGCCAGGACTCTTCGTGGTAGACACCGACTTCACGCAGAGTCCTGTCGATATCCTCCGGCGTGACGCCCAACTCCTCCGCCTTGACCGCGAATGAGACCTCGCGGCAGGCGGCACTGAAGGGGCTCTTCACGCCTTGCTGCTGTTTCCGTGCCAGGGCCTCTTTGACCGGTTCTGCCGGCAGCCCGGTTAACACCTCCATGTACTTGAGGAACCCTTCGACATTGCCGCTGATGATCTCGGTCAGCTTCATCAGCACGTCGGGCGATTCCCATGAGTCGTAGAGAGTATCGATCGCCGCGTAACGTGTGGTTATCGCGAGATCCTGATTGACGCCGTTGCCGTAGAGCGTCGGCTCGTCACGCTCCAGGTAGGTGCTGTTGGGCAGAATGACATCGGCATAGGGCGTGGTGTCGGAGGGCAGCACATCGAGCAGTACCACCAGTTCCATGTCGTCATGCTGCAGCATCTCTTTCCAATAGGTGTCGGGATAATAGTGCCGAACCGGGTTGGCAGCGTTGATGAACAGGGCGCGTGTCTTGTAGGGTTCGCCCTTCCAGTGGAGTTTGCCCTCTACCGACTCCTTCAATCCCTCATCCGCCATTACCGGCAGGGCCACCCAGGGCTTGCCCGCCTCTTTCTGCTGCTGGGCGTAGGCCCAGGCGAATCCCGGGCGGCCGTGGGAGAAATTTTCACCTTTGGATAGGGCACCTATCACCAGGTGGGCGAAATCCAGGCCGGCCAGGCTGGAAAGCTTGTTGTCCATGTTTTCACCGGACTGCTTGGCCTTCCACTGCCTGGCCGCCTTGTGGTGAAATTCACCACTCATGATCCAGCCCCCCTCCCGATCGATGCCACCGTTCAGGGCCTGAATCATCGCCTGTACCCGGCGCAGCATCATCACGTTTCCGTAGCGCGCACCGTGCCAGCCCGGATCGATGATTGCAGGGCGGGTGGAGCCGAACTCATGGGCGATGCGGCGAATGGTAGTAGCCGGGATGCCGGTGGTCTTTTCCGCCCACTCCGGGGTGTACGCTTTCACTTCCTCCATCTGTGCCTGGAAGACGGTGATCAGCTCGTAGCCGCCGGTATCGTCCGATCGGGTTCCCTGAGGCACCTCCAATGCGGGGCAGAAGGCGTAGCCGTCGATATCCTGCCGATTATCGTTGGTATAGGCGGGCAGGATGCGTATCGGTGCCTCGGTTAGACTGACTACATCTGGAAGATCATGGGCGCCTGCCGCCAGTGCCTCGGTCAGCCTCTGTTTGCCGCCATCGTCCTTGACCATCGGCCGACCCTCACTGTCCTTGGCCAGCTGCCACTCTCCTTTATCGTCCTTGTAGGTCAGGAACGGCATATTGGTGTGGCGTTTTAGAAAGGTGACGTCGTAGTGCCCGTGATTCAACATCTCGTGCAGTAGCGCGAGGCAGAAATCCAGGTCGGTACCCGGGCGTATGCTGAGCCATTCATCCGCCTTGGCGGCGGTCTCAGACAGGCGTGGATCCACCACCACCACCTTGGCACCGTTCTTCTTGCCCTGAGCGAAACGCACCACCCGGCAGGTGGAGACGGCACCGATCGAGGCGTTGTTGCCGATCAGCAGGATGTATTTGGCATTGTCGTAGTCGGGCAGGATCTCATCGTGGATATTGAAGTTGCCGGTCACCGCATCCGTTCCCAGATGGCCGGTGGTGACACAGTGCTGCATGGGTGAGGCCACGATATTCGGCACTTCGTTGGCCAGGGCAAAAGGGACCGACCAGTTCATGTAGAAGACGCAGGAGGTCCAGCCGCCCACCATGGTCCACTCCCAGGGTTGGATAGCCGCCTTCTTGGATTTTTGCGCGATGTAGTCCCAGGCTTCCTCCCAGCTCGCGGAGCGGTAAGCGTAATCGCCCCGCTTGCTGCCCTCGACGCGGATCAAAGGTGTCTTGATACGGTCGCTGTCATAGGTCTGGCGCAGACCGGCCTGGCCACGGGCGCACATCTTGCCGCGGTTGAGGGTTGAATTTGGATTGCCGTCAAGCTTGACGACGCGTTTGGAGCCGTTTCTCGTTTGACTGGTGACCCGCACATTGCACAGCGAAGAACAGAAGTTGCAGATGGTGTAACTGATTTCCTCCTGTGCCGCCTGCTTCTCTTCTTTGGCACAACCGGTCAGCAGCAGCGGCGGGGAAAGCGTCAGTGCGGCGCCTCCATAGCCGGAGGTCTTTAGAAAGTCTCTCCGTGATAGTCGTGGGAACGTCCAAGCCATGGTTATTACTCCTCATCCTGGAATAAAACCTCCCGAAATTTACTGGCAAACTGGATGTCCTGCACGGATTCGATCAAGCGGCAGTAACCGGTCTGTTGAAGCGGTCTACCCAGCCCCTCACAAGAGTTCTTTTGCAAGTCACCCATCTCGCCCCTCTGTTTTCAAGGGAGGTCGAAAAATGTACTGCTTCAAGTAAAAATCAAGGACTGCCGGCGAGACCAGGGAGTGGCTCGTACCGCCTCGATCTTGTTATCCAATCAGGAAATTGGCCCTTTTTGGATGCTAAGATCATGCGCCGTTGCGGACGCGGCATGGCTGACTAAAAAATCGTCCAATGCCAATATCATTATTATTTATGCGTGAATTTACGCTATCCGAGTTGCCGTGGGTTCGTCATTGACAATTGTCAATTCGCTAGAAATATTGGCTTATCTAGAACGCATAAAGGGTACAAATCAGAGGCCCACACTGATGCAAGCCGCTGCACTCAGTGCCCATCGAGGGGGCCGCCGAGTATTGCAGGGATCGCCTGGTAGACGGCGGTATGCGACCCGGCGTGTTAGTTACTGCTGGGAGACCACCTCCCCGGGCCTCTTACCCGGTTTCACTCGCCCCTGATAGATCAGGGCATTGCCGAAGGAGAGTCCTCCCTTAGGGGCTTTTATTCTGGCATTCTGTTCCCAGATCCACATGTGACCATCCCGGGAATCGATGATGAATACCTTGGGTAGGAGGCTGGCTGAGTTGTTGGACGAGCCGCCTTCATGCAGCACGATGGCCCGGTATCGCCCGTCGCTTTCGGCCATCGCCGTGGAGCCTCCTGCCAGGAACAGCAATCCAATCGCCCACAGGCGGTAAAAGAAGTGTCTGTTTCGCTGCGTCATGATGCCTCCGTTGCCAGGTCATCGGTGACCTGTATCAGGTTTGAGAACCTACATACTACCCTATACAATGTCCCGACCGATCGGTCAGTCAGTCAGTGGGTTTTCCCGCTGGTTCAGTGCACCCCGATCACGCAACTATTGAAGGAAGCTTTCCCATGCAGGGCACCGCATTTTTGACCAGGCCAACGGCGGGTGGCGAGCAGGCTATTCTGATGGCGGCTGAGCAGCTGTTTTCGGATAAGGGTTTTGCCGGCGCGTCGATGAGCCAGATTGCGCGACTGGCGGGCGTCAGCAAGGCCAATGTGTTCCACCACTTCAGCTCCAAGAAGATCCTCTATCTGGCTGTCCTGCGGCAGGTCTGCAACCAGAGTACCGGGAGCCTGTTCATGGAGCATCCCGAACCAGGCCCCGATGCCCGCGAACGGTTACAGGGCTTCGTCTCGACCCATCTGCAGGGGCTGCTGCAGAATCGACAGTCGACCCGCCTGATCCTGCGCGAGGTCACGGATGCCGATGACAGCGAGGGTAGAGAATTGTCCGAACAGCTGTTAGCACGCTACTTCAGGCGACTGGTGAAGATGGTGACCGATGGCCAGGATGAGGGACTGCTGCACAGGGATTTCGACCCGAATCTGTTGGCCTATCTGCTGGTCGCTGCCAACAACTTCTATTTTCAGACCCGGTCGGTTCTGCCCCATTTGACGCAGGCCCCGTTTGCCCAGAACTCGGAACGCTTCGCCGTGGAGATGTTCGAGCTGTTTTTGAGGGGTGTCAGCAGCAATGATGGGGATCCATTCGAAATCAGGTTAAGGAGGCCGGTGTGAAACAGATGTTCAGACCTGTCATGGCCCTGTGGTTATTATTGCCTGCCGTTGACGGCTGGGCGGTGGAAGAGACGGCGCCGCAAGTTCGCGTCACGCCGGTGACTGTCACCCGCGTATCTGCCAGGGATCTCGAGGTTTGGGAGACGTCGGTAGGGCAACTACATGCCAGGACCGCGCCGACGGTCGCCGCGGAAGTGGGTGGGCGGATTATCATCATCCATGCTGACGTGGGGGACCCGGTGAAGAAAGGGCAGCCCCTGGTAGGGCTGGAGAAAGCCGACTTTCAACTTGAAGAGCAAGCTGCCGAGGCCGACGTTCAGCGACTGCAGGCATTGATTCATGCTCAGCGCCTGAAGGTCAAGCGGCTGCGCAAGCTGGTGAAAAATAAATCCAGCAGTCAGTCGGCGCTGGATGACGCGGACGCCCAGCGGGGCGCACTCCGGGCTCAGCTCCTCTCCTCCCGGGTGCGGTTGCAGCAGGCCCAGCGTAATATCCAGAAGACGGACATCGTCAGCCCGGTGGAGGGGCGCGTGGACCAGCGCCTGGTATCGGTGGGTGATTATGTGAAGACTGGGACCGCTTTGTTCCATGTTACCAGTCCGAAAAAGCTGCGGGTGCGCCTGCCTTTTCCAGAGAGCCTGGGCAGGAAACTCCGGGTGGGCCTGCCCAGTCGGCTCACCAGCCCGGTGGCACCGGATCTCACGGTGCAGGGCAAGATCACCGAAATCCGCCCGGTGATCACCATCGCCAACCGCGCTATCGAGGTGATCGTGGATGTCGAAAACCCAGGGCCCTGGGAGCCGGGTGCCAGCGTCACCGGCCGGATTCGGATCGAGCAGCGCAGCGGGGCGTTGATGCTGCCGGAAACCAGTGTCGTGAAACGGCCGGCCGGCGAAGTGGTCTATCTGCTGCAGCAGGACCGGGTGCAGCAGCGGCGGGTGCAGACCGGGCTGCGTATCGATGGTGAGATCGAGATCGTCAGCGGTCTCGATGCAGGCGATGAGCTGGTGCTGGATGGTGCCGGTTTCCTGACCGACGGTGCCCGGGTGGAAGTGGTCAAGCCATGACCCTGCCCGAGCTTTCCATCAAGCGCCATGTGCTGGCGTGGATGCTCAGCGCAGTGCTGGTGTTATTCGGCGTGGTCAGTTACGACCGCATCGGCGTGGATCGCTATCCCCACATTGAGTTTCCCATGATCTCCATCACCACCACGCTGCCGGGCGCCAACCCGGAGATCATCGATGCCAGTGTCACCAATCTGATCGAGACCGCGGTCAACAGCGTACCCGGCATCGAACACGTGCAGTCCGCCTCTTCTCCGGGTGCCTCGGTGGTGCGTGTCACCTTCAAGCTGAGCAAGAGTATCGATGTCGCCTTCAACGAGGTGCAGGCCAAGGTCAATCAGGTACTGCGCAGCCTGCCTGGCGATGCCGACCCGCCAGTGGTGGCCAAGGTGGAGTTCGGCGCCATCCCCGTCATGTGGCTGGCGCTGACCGGGGACCGGACCATCCAGCAGCTGAATCAGTATGCGCGCACCGTGATCAAGAAGCGTCTGGAAAACATCGACGGGGTGGGTGAGGTGCGTCTGGGCGGGCGGAGAGACCGCACCATCCGGGTCAACCTGGATGTGGAAAAGATGAATGCCTATGGCATCACCACCCAGGATCTGATCCGTGCCTTCAACGCCGAGCATTTTCAGTTGCCGGGCGGGTTTCTGGTGGGCAAGAACACCGAGCAGTTGATAAAACTGGATCTGGAGTTTCACAAGCCGGCAGACCTGCGGCAGCTGATCGTCTCCTATCGTCAGGGGGCACCCATTCGCCTGGCCGACATCGCCCGCATCGAGGATGGCCTGGAGGATGAGCGACGGCTGGCGCGCTACAACGACCAGCCGGCGGTGGGGCTGGGGATCATCAAGGTGACGGGGGCCAATGCGGTGGCCATCGTGCACGATATCCTGCAGCGGCTGGAGACGGAGATTCGTCCCCAGCTGCCACCCGGCATGCAGCTGCACATCGCCTCCAATGATGCAGACCTGATCGAGGAGTTGGTGGCGGCCCTGGAAGAACACCTGTTGCTCGGCACCCTGCTGACCGCCCTGGTGGTGTGGCTGTTCCTCAAAAGCCTGCGCGCCACCGCTATTATCGCCCTGGCCATCCCGGTCTCCCTGCTGGGGGCGGTGGCGGCGATGTATATCGCCGGCTATACCTTCAATACCATGACCCTGCTCGGACTGCTGCTGCTGATCGGTATCGTGGTGGACGACGCCATCGTGGTGCTGGAGAACATCTACCGGCATCGGCAAGAGATCGACCCAGACCCCGTCAGCGCGGCGCGGGAGGGCACCAACCAGGTGGTGTTCGCAGTGCTGGC
>Ga0190284_1000490_pt1 | contig 22396 bp, 15 predicted proteins | sample 48691812_MG_FD_161668 | JGI IMG/M metagenome (GOLD analysis project Ga0190284, IMG submission 161668) | Hydrothermal vent microbial mat bacterial communities from Southern Trench, Guaymas Basin, Mexico - 4869-18-1-2_MG | ecosystem: Environmental > Aquatic > Marine > Hydrothermal vents >...
AGCATGAAAAGGCGACATCGGCCCCCCTGACCCCCCAATCCTGGGGGGAACCGCCGCGCTCCCCTAAGCGCAGCACCCTGTGGGCAGACTTGGGGGCCGGGGGGCTATTTACGGAGGGAGGAAGCACGATGAGCAAGAAGAGGAACAAGACGGACGAGATCCCACACCGGCCCGAGGAGATGCTACGAGCCCTCAACGCCGCCGCGGTCGCCATCCAACGCGCCGCCCGCACCCCGGAAGCGGTGTTCGAGGCAGTGAGCCGGGAGTTGGAACGATTGGGCTTCCACAGCCTCATCGTCCTGCTGGACGAGGAGAAGCAGCATTTCGTCATCCATTACACGACCCCCGCCCCCTCGGTGTTGGCTGTGATCCGGGAATTGCTGAATAAAAAGTTCATCGGCTACAGCTTCCCGGTCGAGCAGTTGGATATCTACCAGCAGGTGATAAAGACCGGGCAAACGGTCTTTGACACGGAGCCGGCAAAGAGCATAGAGCAGGTTTTGCCGGGGCCCCTGCGAAAGCTGGCCGCGCCGATCATCCAGGTCGCGCGTCACGGACAAAGCATCTCGGCCCCGTTGACCGTCGGCGGGGAGACAACCGGTATCCTGTCTGTCGCCGCCACCCCCCTGGATCAGGCTAACATCCCGGCCGTCACCGCGTTCGCCGACCAAATCTCCGCTGCCCTGGAGAACGCCCTGCTCTACGAGCAAGTGACCCGCCGGGAGCAAGAGGTGACCGCCATCAACGCCATCGTCCAGGCTCTCAATGCCAGCCTGAACGTCAAGGACGTGTTTGGCGCTGTGGCCCGGGAGCTGGGAGACCTGGTGCCCTTTGATCGGGCCAGCATCGCCCTGATCAGCGCGGACCGGCAAAGCTTCACCATGTACGCTTTGGTAGACCGGCCGGACGCCCCATTGGGTGAGGGAGTGACGATGCCAGTGGCCGCCTCGGCCGCCGGCCCAGACGCACTGGCTGGCCGGCCGCACCTGACCCCGGACCTGAGCGCCGAGACGGACTTTCCTGGCGAGCGCCTGCTCTACGAGGCCGGCCTGCGCTCCCGGGTCAACGTCCCGCTACTGATCGGCGACCGGCACCTCGGGACCCTCAACCTGGCCAGCACCCGGCCGGCGGCCTTTTCCGCGCACCACCTGGGCCTGCTCCAGCAGGTGGCCGGGGCCATCGCCGCCGCGCTCCAGAACGCCCAACTCTACGAGCGGGTCCAGGCTTCCGAGGCTCGCTACCGACACCTGGTGGAGAACGTCCACGACCTGATCTTTGCGGTGGATGCCGAGGGCGTGTTCACCTATTGTAGTCCGTCCGTTGAATCTCTCCTGGGCTACGCGACCGACGAGATAATAGGCCGCTCTTTCATCGAGTTCATGCACCCGGACGACCTGCCGGCTCTGCTGACGAGCTTTGAACGCACGCTGAAAAAGGGAGCGCGAAAGCCCATCGACTTTCGCGTGCGGACCAAGAAAGGGCGCGCGGTCTGGGTGCGCGGCCTCAGCCGGCCAGTGATGCGTGACGGCAAAGCTATTGGGCTGACCGGCGTAGCCTCAGACATCACTGCGCGCAAGCAGGCAGAAATGGCCCTGCAGCGCCGCAACGAGCAGTTGGACTCGCTGCTCGCCAGCGCCCGGCACGTCACCTCCACCCTGGACCTGGACGAGGTGCTGCAGCGGGTCATCGAGTCGGCCATCGCCGCCATCGGCCCAGCCGAAAAGGGCACCCTGCACTTCTTTAACGAGGAGCAGGGAGAACTGATGGCGCTGGCCGACGTCGGCTTTAGCCCGGAGACCCTCGACGCCATCTGCTTGAAACCCGGCGAAGGCTGTGCCGGCTGGGTCTTTGTTCACCGGCAGCCCCTCATCATCGATGATGTCCATACGGACCCCCGCTTCAAGCTGCTAGACCTGCCGGAGATACAGGAGGAGAAATCAGCACTGTGCGTGCCCCTCGTCGTCCGGGACCGGGCCATCGGCACCCTGACGTTGGTCAGCATCACCCGGTACGACGCCTTCACCGCCGAGCACCGGGACCTGTTGACCGTCTCTGCCAGCCAGATGGCCGTGGCCATCGAGAACGCCCGGCTCTACGAGGAGAGCCAGCAGCGCCTGCAGGAACTGGACTCGTTGCTCGCCAGCGCCCAGCACGTCACCTCCACCCTGGACCTGGACGAGGTGCTGCTTCGGGTCATCGAGTCGGCCATCGCCGCCATCGGCCCGGCGGAAAAAGGCTCTCTGCACCTCTTCGACGAGGAGCAGGGGGAACTGGTGGTGCGGGCCGCCGTCGGCTTTGGCCCCGAGTACCTCGCCGAAATCCACCTAAAGCCCGGCGAAGGCTATACTGGCTGGGTATTTGTTCACCGGCAGCCCCTCGTCATCGGCGATGTCTATGCGGACCCGCGCACCAAGCTGATAGACCTGCCGGAGGCATACGAGAAGAAATCGGCCCTGTGCGTGCCCCTCATCGTCCGGGACCGGGTCATTGGCACCCTGTCGCTGGATAACGTTACCCAATACGACGCCTTCACCTCCGAGCACCGGGACCTGTTGACTATTTTTGCCAGCCAGGTGGCCGGGGCCATCGAGAACGCCCGGCTGTTCGAGGAGACGCGGAAGCACATGGCCCACCTGGAGAGGCAAACCAGGGACCTGGAACTGGTCCACCAGGTGTCGCAGGTGATCAGTTCCTCGCTGGATCTGACCCGCATCTTGGAGACGACCACCGAACAGATGGTGACAGTGTTCGAAGCGAACCATAGCGGCATTCTGCTCTTTGACCAGGCACGGACCTATGGGCGGGTGGCGGCCGAATATCCATCCACCGGGGCGGCCGGGGAACGATTCCCGGTCCAGGGCTACCTGGCCGCCGAGCGCATCATCGCCGACGCGGAGCCGCTGGTGGTCGAGGATGCCTGGAACGACCCGCTGATGGCCGCCGTGCGCGAGACGATGCACAAACTGGATATCCGCTCGATGCTCATCGTGCCCCTGATCCTGAAAGGGGCGGTGATAGGGAGCATCGGCCTGGATGCCGTGGGGCAGCAGCGATTCTTTACCGCCGAGGAAGTGGCTCTGGCTCAGACTATCGCCAGCCAGGTGGCCGTGGCCATCGAGAACGCCCGGCTGTATCAGACCCTGCGCGAATCGGAGGAGCAATACCGCGCCCTCTTTGAGCAGGCAAACGATGCCGTGTTCCTGGAGACGCTGGATGGTCGCATCCTGGACGCGAACGCGCGGGCCTGCGATCTGTTGGGCTACAGCCGGGAGGAGCTATTAGCTCTCACCGTGACTGACATCGTCCCGCCAGAGATCCGGGGGCAAATCTCGCAGATCATTGAACAAAAGATACTGAGAGGGGGACTCGGCATGGAGGCCGAGAACGTTCGCAAGGACGGCACCCGGGTCCCGGTGGAGGTCAGTACCTCGCTGCTGGACATCGGCGGGCAGAACCTGGTGCTGGCCCTGGTCCGGGACATCCGGGAACGCAAGCGATTGGAGGAGCAACTGCGCCAGGCCCAAAAGATGGAGGCCGTCGGCACCCTGGCCGGCGGCATCGCCCACGATTTCAACAACCTGCTGGGCGGCATCCTGGGCTTTGCCTCCCTTATCGAACGGGACCTGCCGGCCGACAGCCCGCTGCGCACCCCGGTGGAAACCATCATCCGCGCGGCCCGGCGCGGGGCCGATCTGACGAACCAACTCCTGGCCTTTGCCCGTGGCGGCCGCTACGAGGTGCGCCCCACGAGCCTGAACGACGGGAGCCGCGAGGTGGTGCGCTTGCTCTCGCGCACCGTGGACAAGGCCATCGCCATCGAGCCGCGCCTGGCCGAGGACCTGGCCGCAGTGGAGGGCGACGCCGGCCAACTCCACCAGATGTTCCTCAATCTCTGCCTCAACGCCTGCGAAGCCATGCCGTCCGGCGGGCTGCTGACTATTGCGACCGAGAACGTGATCCTGAGCGCGGAGGACGCGCAGGCCGAGTTGGAACTGGAACCAGGCCCCTACGTCCGGCTCCGCGTGACCGATACCGGGATCGGCATGGATGAAGAGACCGTGCAGCACATCTTTGAGCCGTTCTTCACCACCAAGAAAGGGCGTCCGGGCCGGCAGCACTCCGGGCTGGGTCTGTCTGTGGTCTATGGCATCGTGCGCAGCCACGGCGGGGCCATTCGCGTCCACAGCGAGTTGGGCCGGGGCAGCACCTTTGAGGTGTACCTGCCGGCCATCGAGCGCCCAGCAGTCGTGGCCGTGACTCCAACCGTCGAGGCCACCGCCGGGACCGAGACGGTGCTGGTGGTGGACGACGAGGATTTCATCCGGGCGCTACTCCGGCGGGCGCTGGAGGGTGCTGGCTATACCGTGTTGCTGGCCGAGGACGGCCCGCAGGCCCTGGAAGTCTACCGCCAGCACTGCCAGGACATCGACCTGGTGGTGCTGGACATGGGCTTGCCCCGGCTGGGCGGGCAGGAGACGTTCCGGCGGCTGCGGGAGAGCGATCCCCAGGTGGTAGTGCTGATCTCCAGCGGGTACGCCGAGGATGATCGAGCCCGGGCGGTCCTGGCGGCCGGGGCGCGAGGTTTCCTGGCCAAGCCCTACGACCTCCAAGAACTGCTACGCAAGATCCGGCAGGTGCTGGACCAACCGGCGAACCCAACGAACGTGAATCAATAGGGTGACGGTCAGCGCTCTCGTGCCGGGCAAGTCCTGGGGACAGACCAGCTACCTTGAATCGGTATCTTGTACCGCAATGCCTTAAATCGTAGGCAGATACAACCCTGGTCTGATGACCACGAGACCGCGGACGCACTCGCTCGGCCCACAGGATCAGCCACAAATTGGGACCCTGGCCTCATGTCAGGTGCGGGAGCAGATGGTACAATAAGAGCGTGTCCCGGCTGCTTCCCACAGACCAGACAACCGAGGTTCCCATGTCTCTCATTACCATCCTCATCGCCGATGACCATGCTTATACGCGGGCCACCGTGCGCTCCATCCTAGAGTTGGAAAAAGACTTGCAGATCGTCGGCGAGGCCGACAATGGCTTGGCCGCTCTGAGGGCGGTGCGCAATCTGGCCCCAGACATCGTGTTGATGGATCACCACATGCCGCTGGCGGATGGGATGGAAGCCACTCGCCAACTCAAGGCCCGCTGGCCGCACGTGGCTGTGGTGTTCCTGGCCGGCGAAGAAGGCGGCCGCCAGGAAGCCTATCGCGTCGGTGCAGAAGCCTACTTGCTCAAGGACACCTCGCCGGAGGTCCTCATCGCCACCATCCGGGCCGTGGCCCACCGTCGGCTCCCCGGCTCGCTGCCCCTGTCCCCGGAGCCCGCTTCATTGTCCTCATCGGCCGTCCCGGCCACCATTGGCTAGAAGCAAGCCATCCCTTCAATCCGTCCGCGCCCTGGGTCCTGATTTCATTCGCCACGTCTTGTCAGAATGCGCGCTGGCGTGTATAATGTTCGTGTAACCAACATCGGGCGTGGAGGGAGAGGAGTGGCCGAACAGGAAAACGCAGATCGCGAGTTCCAGCCCGGCCGGGGACAGCCGGCGGCGCTGGCACGCACCCTGCGAAACCTCAACCAACTGGTGCCCCACGAGCGTAGCGCCCTCCTGCTGGCAGAGGACCCAGACGGCTTGCGTCTGGTCGCCAGGCGAAACCTGCCGGCCGACGTCGGCGTCGCCTGGCCGGCGCCGGCGCTCCTCCAGGCGCTCCGGGCCGGCGAACCAGTGACGCTGGACGCGGCGCTGCTGGCCGACCTGCCGGGCCTGGCCGGGCTGGACGCCGGCCTGGCCGTGCCTCTCCAGGATGGGGAAACCCTCATCGGCGCGTTGGCGCTGGCGAGCGCTGCCACGGACACCTTTGACGAACCCTCCGTCCGGCAAGTCCAGGTCTTTGCTGACCAGGTGACGCTGCTGTTGACCAGCCAAACGGTCGACCACGCTGTGCGGGCGACGCAGCGTACCCGCGAGTTCACCGCCTTTAGTGACATTGCCGCCACGCTAAACCAATCCCTGAATCTGGATACCATCCTGCAGAACACGCTCCGGCACACCTTGAAAATCGTGGGCATGGAAGCCGGCTGGGTATTGTTGGTGGACGAGCCCTCGGCCGTGGCGCGGGTGGTAGCCACCTATGGCCTGTCGCCAGACGCCATCGCGGACCGGCGCGAGATCGACCTGCAGGGTGTCGACCTGGGCGACATTGCCCACCAACTGGACCAGGCTGTGGTGGTGAACGACCCGGCTCGGTCGCCCCAACTGGTCCAGATGGTCATGCGCGCCCAGGGCCTCCACGCCTACGTGAGCATTCCGCTGCTGGCCAAGGACCGCCTGCAAGGCGTGATCAATGCCTTCAGCTACGAGGATCGGTCCCTGGGGCCCGACGACGTGCGCTTGCTCACGGCCATCGGTCGGCAGGTGGGCGTGGCCATCGAGAACGCCCAACTCTACGAGCGTGAGGCCCATCGCGTGGAGCAGTTGCGCGTCATCAGCAAGGTGGCACGGGAGGCCAGTTCGTCGCTGGAGGCCGAGCAGTTGCTGTGGCGCGTGGTGCGCCTGATCCACGACGCCCTGGGCTACGACCACGTGAGCCTCGCCCTGGTGGAAGGTGACGAGGTGGTGGTGCGAGCCAGCGTGGGCGAGCCCGCCGGCGTTGGCATCCGGCTCAAAGTGGGCCAGGATGAGACCATCAGCCGGGTGGCCGCCCTGGGGGAACCCCTGCTGGTGCCGGATGTGGTCAGTGCTCGCCCGGGTTTGCCGGTGCAGCCGGGGTCCGAATTGGCTGTGCCGTTGCGTGCCCAAGACCGCGTCATCGGCGTGCTGGGCGTGCGGTCGAACGCGCCAGCCTCCCTGGGCGAGGACGACCTGGCCGTGCTGAGTCCCTTAGCCAACCAGGTGGGGGTGGCCATCGAGAACGCGCGCCTCTACGAGGGGATGCGGCACCAGTTAGCCGAGGCGACCACCCTGTACCAGGTGAGCCGGGCCATCAACTCTACGCTGAACCTGGAGAACATGCTGGGGCGCGTCATCGACGAGAGCCTGGAGGCCATGCAGGCCGAAAGCGGGTGCGTGCTGCTGCGCGACGAGGACAGCGGCGAATTGCGCTACCAGGTGGGCCGAACGCTGCGCGAGCGCCGGCAATCTATCGCGGAAAAGGATTTCGTCATCCATCAGGCCACGGTAGACCGGGTCATGGCCGGCGGTGCAGCAGTCATGGCCGTCGCTGCCCCGGGAGACGGCCGGCGTCGCCGCGCGATCCTGTGCGTGCCCCTGGTCATCAAGGGCCAGGTGAGCGGAGTCATTTACATAGACAACCGGTTCAAGGCCGGGCAGTTCTCGCCGGAGCGCCGAGATTTGCTCGTGGGGGTGGCCGGACAGGTGGCCGTCGCCATCGAGAATGCCCTTCTCTACGCGCGGATCGAAGAGTTGGCCGCCAGCCGCGAGCGCAACCGCATCGCCCAGGAGATCCACGACACCCTGACCCAGCAACTCAGCAGCGTCATCATGAGTCTGGAAGCCTCCGACCGCTTGCTGACCCAGGAAGACGTGGACCGCTCCCGCCAACAATTGGAGCGCGCAAAGGGGCTGAGCCGCGCGGCCCTGCACGACTTGCGACAGTACATGTTCGACCTGCGGCGCGGTGAGGTGGGGGTGTTGGGCTTGGTGGCCATGATGCGGCAATACGTCCGCGAGTTCGCTTTGCAGACCGGCCTCCAGGCTGACTTTTCCGTCGATGGGCCGGAGACGGCTCTGGGTGAACGGGCGAACCGGGCGTTCCTGCGGGTGCTGCAGGAGGCGCTGGCCAACGTGCGCAAGCACGCCCACGCCCAGCACGTGACGGTGCAGTTGGCCTTTTCCGAAAGGACGGTGGCGCTGAGCATCACCGACGACGGGAGCGGGTTCGATCTGTGGGCGGCCCGGGAAAAGGCACTGCTGGAGAAGCGATTTGGCCTGGTGGGGATGCAGGAGCGGTTAGTGAACCTGGGGGGGCGGCTCGAGGTCCACAGCCAGATGGGCCAGGGCACCCAGATCACGGCCACGTTGCCCTTCGAAGAGGGCTAGGCGCAATGCGGGTCAGTTAAGGAGAGCGAGCCCTTCGACAGGCTTTGCGCAGCATCCTGTGGACAGGACAAGCGCCGGCCGAGTAGGTCTGAAGCGCAGCAAAGACCGTATCGAGGACCTTGATGAACTTTGCCAACTGACCACCAGGAGTAGAGGCTTCAGCCGGGACCACTACAACATCTAGCCGCCTGAAGGCTCGACTCCAGTGTTTTTCAACCGAGTCCCCGATACGGGCCAAAGGGCGTGGCCCTACTCGACCGGCGGCGCTTATCTGAACCAATAGGTATTGGAATTAGAGGTGAGGTGAGGAGCGGGCCTGTCCAGGCTGCGCTGAAGAGGAAGATGAACGCGAGGAGGAAGAGATGAGCACTGGGGACATCACGGTGTTGATCGCCGACGATCACGCCATCGTGCGGGAAGGATTGCGCACGATCCTAGAGTTGCAGGCGAGTGACGGCGTGCGCGTGATCGGCGAGGCCGCCAGCGGTCGCGAGGCCGTGGCGCGTACCCAGGAGTTGCAGCCCGACGTCGTGCTCATGGATGTGCGCATGAGCGATGTGGATGGCGTGGAAGCCACCCGGCGCCTCCTGGCGGAGAACCCCCACACCCGGGTCATCATCCTGACCAATTACGACGACGACGAGTACCTGTTCGAGACGATCCGGGCCGGCGCGGCCGGCTACCTGCTCAAGGACGTGACCCCGAACGACCTGACCCAGGCTATCATCACTGTTCACCAGGGGCACTCGCTGATTCAGCCTTCCGTGCTGGGCAAGCTGTTGGAGCAGTTCGCCGCGATGTCGCAGGAGCAGCCCGCTTCCGAACGCCACGAGCTGTACGAGGATCTGACGCCGCGCGAGATGGAGGTGCTGCAAGCCATTGCCCAGGGGCTCAACAACCGCGAGATCGCGGAAAAGCTGGTCATCAGCGAAAAGACGGTGAAAACGCACATCACCAGCATCTTTAGCAAACTGAACGTCAAAGACCGCAGCCAGGCCATGCTCTATGCTATTCAGAAGCGGCTGGTGGAGATACTGTAAAGCGTGAGGCGTGATACGTGATGCGTGAAAACGTAAAGCGTAAAACGTTTTGGTTCTGGCTGGGTAGCGAAGCGGCGTTGTCCAGGTTGGGGATATCCAGGCTGACTTTCTATACCAGCAGCAAACGGCGCAGACCTCCCCGCCGGGGCCGAGGCTGCGCCGTGAGTTACATAATGCGCATGGTACACGGCTCGCTATTCCGCGTTCCAGAACGCGCGCCCCACGGGGCAAGCTCCGGACTCGCCCTGGCAGCAGTGGCCGCAGACGAGCCGGGGGTGCGGGATCAGGCCGGCCAGCAGCAACCCCACCATGCCGGCCAGCAGCGCCAGCCGCAGCCAGTCAAAGCCAATCACCAGCAGCCCCACGCCGCAGACAATGGGTAGCGCCAACGCGCTCGCCAGCAGCAACAGGCTCACGAACTGCGGCCACGTGCAAAAGAACTCGTCCTCTGGCTTTTTCCGGAACACCCGCACCACCAGCCCCAAACCCAACGCGCAGCGCCGGCCATGGTAGCCGCACCGGGCGCAGACCGTGGCCAGCAGCCCCACCACGGCGGCGACCAGCAGCGCCAGATAGCCAACGGCGGCCCCAAACCCCAGTTGCGCCACGATCAGGATGCCCAGGATCACCGCGCCGCCCAGCGTGACGGCGTTATAGATCACTGTGGAGACGGGAAACTCGCGATAGCACATCTTGGCCCTCCTGGAGGCAGGCTGGAAAGCCTGCCCTACGTTTGTCAGAGCCGGTAGCCGATGATGCCGATGATGCCCGGACCGCCGTGCACCGCCAGGGTCGATACCAGGTCCACCGCCGGCACCTCGTCGCACTGGAACGTGTCCGGCAGGCGGGTGGCCAGGGTCTGGGCCTCGTCCGGGGCGCGAGCGTGGATCACCGCCAGGCGCACCGGCGAGTCGGTGCCCACCCGCTCGGCCATGCGCTCCACGAGCCGGTCCAGCGACCGGCCCCGGGTGCGCACCTTCTCCCGCGCTTCCAGCAGCCCGTCCTCGACGTCGACGATGGGCCGCAGGTTAAGTATGGACGCTACGACGCCGGACAGCCTGCCCACGCGCCCGCTCATTTGCAGGTACTTGAGGGTGGCCGGGGTAAAGACTACATACATCCCGGCGCGGACCTGTTCCAGCCGGGCCAATATCTCTTCCCGGCTGTGGCCGGCCTCGGCCATGCGGGCGGCCTCCAGCACCATAAAGCCGGTGCCCATGGTGATGGACAGTGTGTCAAAGACCGCCACGTCAGCCCCGGGCACCATATCCGCGGCCAGCATCGCCGATTGGTAGGTGCCGCTGTGCTTGGAGGTGATGGTCAGGCACAAGATGGGGTCGCCCACCAGGGGACGATAGGCGTCGGCGAACTGGCCGGGGGCCGGCTGCGAGGTGGTGGGCATCATCTCCTCGGCCTCGATCTTGTGATAGAAGAGGTCCCGGTCCATGGTGACGTCTTCCAGGTACTCCTCCGTCCCAAAGTGGATGACCAGCGGGACCACCTGGATCCCATAGCGTGCGACGTCCTCATCCGATAGATTGCAGGTGCTATCGGTCACGATGCGTACAGTCACGTTTCTGCCTCCCTGGGTTTCGTCATAATATGACGACACCCCCGGCCACGCCAGGGGTGCCTATGTGTCCCGATGACGTTCGTATTCGGCAACGGCGCGTTACGCTTGCTGGAGGATACTCACCTCGATGTAGCGAACGGCTTCGCCCACCGTGGTGATCTGCTGCGCCTCCCGGTCACGAATTTCGCCTTTGAACTCGTCTTCCAGCCGCATGATCAGTTCCACCAGGTCCAGGGAATCGGCCCGCAGGTCCTTGCGAAAGTGGGCGTCCAGGGTGATCTGCGCCTCGTCGATGCCCAGGACCTCTGCGATGATTGTACGTATACGTTGAAAGATCATGTCGCGTGCGTCACTGGCAGAAGCGGCTGCGCTTCTCATCTTCTCTGATGCCCGGTCCACCGCTGCTTGTCTCATCGCGTCTCCTGTCTGCGCATCCTATGGAGATTCTCCATCCACGATCAGGCTCTAGGAAGATCGTGCGGCCGTGATCATCATGCCCACGGTGCCCACCAAATCATGGGCGCGCGCGTTAGCGATACGGGCCTGGCCCAGAACGGTTTGCCAGAACCCGGCTTCCAGGACCTGGGTTTCCACCTTGCCCCATTGCACCAACGTGGTGGCCCAGGTGAGCCCGGCCCCAAAGCCGTTCAGGACTACCATGTCTCCTTCCTTGATGCGGCCTTCCTGAGCGGCCTCCACCAGCGCCAGAGGAATAGACGCCGCCGACGTGTTGCCGTAGCGGTCCACGTTCACATAGACTTTGTCCATGGGCACGCGCAACATCTTGGCAGCGTATTCGATGATGCGGGCATTGGCCTGGTGCGGGATGATCAGGTCCACGTCGTCCATGGTCAGGCCGGCCTTGTATACGACGCGCCGGGTAGCCTCGACCAGGGACTCTACGGCGAAGCGGAAGACCTTCCGGCCCTTCATATGGAGGTACACTTCGTCACGGTCAAAAGCCGTCGGGTCCATGCGATTGCGGGACCCAAACGCCGGCACGATCAGCCATTCCATGCCGGAGCCGTCGGCTCCCATCTCGTAGCTGATGATGCCGCTGGGGGTGTCGGTGGCCTCCATCACCACGGCTCCGGACCCATCGCCAAAGAGCACGCAGGTGTTGCGATCCTGCCAGTTGACGTAGGGGGAGATCACCTCGGTGCCGATGACGACGGCGTTGCGGCAGGCGCCAGTGGTCAGAAACTGGGTGGCGGCCACGATGCCATACATGAACCCACAGCAGCCGGCCCGGATCTCAAAGGCCGGGCAGCGCACCCCCAGATGATCCTGGACCAGGAACACGGCGCCGGGCATGAGATAGTCCGGCGTGGAGGTGCCCAGGATCACCAGGTCCACATCTGTGGGAGCCAGGCCCGCCACCTCCAGGGCCTGGTCCATTGCTTTGATGGACAGGTCAGAGCACGCCTCGTCCGGCGCGACGATGCGGCGCTCCTTGATGCCCGTACGACTCGTGATCCACTCGTCGCTGGTATCCACCATCTGTTCCAGGTCGTGGTTGGTGAGTACTTTTTCGGGGGCATACATGCCCCAACCGGTGATCTGCGCGTAACGTTGCATACTATCCTCCGTGTATTCGAGTTATCGGCTCCGGCGAGCCGAGGGATGGAGATGGCAGGGACTCAAAGAGCCACGTGGCTGTTCCCCTGTGGCGATGGGTGCGCGGTCAGTCGGCGCCGAATCAGCAAGATGATCAGGCTTGTGATGGAGAAAATGGATGCTACCGAGCCCACCGCGGCGGTCCCCAGCAGGATGTTCTTGCGGGTCATCAGGAAATGAATGGGGGATGGTGGCTCTTCCACCGGCGCCAAGGTCCGTAGGGCGGTCAGCAGTTCGTGCTCCAGCCGCTGCCGAAAGGCGACGGTGGGCTCCACTGGCGACAGGGCCTCTTTGATCTGCTGCGCCAATTCCGCCAGGGCCGGCTGTTCCTCCCAACTCGTCATCTCTTGCGGCTCCAGGTTCGGCAAGTGGTCTGCGAAGCGAGCCAGAACCTCGCCGATGAGATCCGCATTCATGGCTAACCTCCTCCTGCGCCAATTCAATCGCCGTGTTGCGCCAATTCCTCGCGCAATGCGTTCAGGGAGCGGTGTACCAGGACCTTGATCGCGCCTTCGCTGCGCCCAATGTTCTCGCCGATCTCGCGGTTGGACAGGCCGTGGCTGAAACGCAAGATCAGGACCTGCTGTCTAACGGGGGACAACCGGCGGACGGCTGCCCGTAGCGCCTCGTATTCTTCCTGCGTCTCGGCTTGCGCCAGGGGGCTGTCCTCGCGAGCGGCCAGTCCCAGGGCTTCTGTCAAGGGCACCGTTGGCCGGCGTCGTTGGCTGCGATACCAATTCGCCACCAGGTTGTGGGCGATGCGATAGAGCCAGGCCGTGAACGGCGCGCCGGTGTGTGTGTATCGGCCCAGGTTCTTGAGGGCCTGATGGAAGGTGCGCGCAGTCAGGTCTTCTGCATCCGGCACGCTGCCGGTTCGCTGGTAGCAATAGTTATAGATCGCGGTCACGTAGCACTGGTAGAGGGCCCCAAAGGCGGCAGCGTCGCCGGCCTGGGCGCGCCGAATCAGGACCGTGTCAGATTCTGCCGGGTGTGGCTGACTCGCGTTCATGAGATCATAACACCACTTGCCCTAAAAGGTTACACCCTACGAGGGCAGCTATGCGTAAAGGAGCACCAGGGTCGTCAGAACCCACAATACCGCGTCGACGAGCAGCGGCGCATCGGACAGCACGATCCGCTCCGGCACCCCGCTCTCGGTGCCTCGATCCAGCAGGAGCAGGTAGCGGAAGACGAAATAGAGCACAAAGGGGATGGTAAGCATCATGCGGTGGTCTGCTGGCAGCGATTCGGCAAAGAACGTATAGAGCCCGTAGCTCATCACCACGGCCGCGGTGGAGACGGCAGTCAAGGCTTCCCATAGGTCCGACGAATATGTGGCGTTTCCATCCTGCCGCACTTGGGGGATCGTAGCGCTCGGGCTACAGTCTAGCCGGTGTCGCACCTGTCCCAGGGCCAGGAACAGCGCCAGGGCCGAAGTTACCACGTACAGCCACGGAGAAACAGGCACATCGATAGCCATGGCGCCGACCACGGTGCGCAACACCAGCCCGGCAGCCAGAGTCAACACGTCGATGAGCGGCATCTGTTTCAGGAGCAGGGGATAGATGATCATGAGGACCCAATAGATCAGGGCCACCAGGCCAAAGGGAATGCTCAACAGGAAAGCGGCAGGCAAGCAGACCGCAGCCAACACTATGGCGAGAGCCAACGCGATGGGGTTGGCTCGCCCGGTTGGTTGCGTTGCCAATCCCCGGCGCTGGGCTACCAGATCGTCGATGAGGTATACGCTGCCGGACAGTCCGCACAGCAATACGAAAGCGAACGCGGTCCGGGCCACGAGTGCCGGGTGCAGCAAGCCCTGGGCGAACACCAAGGGGAGCAATACTGCCAGGTTACTGATCCAACGCGGCAGGTGCAAGGCGGTGAGCACCTGGCGGGCCGGGGAACCCCACGTAGAATGGCTTGCCATGTTTGCAGTCCTTCATACCGATGCGTCACGGCGCATCGGGGCTTGGTTCGGTCCTCGTCTCGTCAACCGAACGGCCCCTACCATACCTCATCTGGCGGCATTTGTCAAGAATGTGCCAGTGTTCACGATGTAGCGGCTGGTCAAACTCGCGTCCTCCTGGTATAATAACCAGAGTCAGAGGCAAGTCAGGGGGAGGGCGTTTTGCCTTACGTGTATATCCTAGAGTGTGCCGACGGCACATTGTATACCGGATGGACCACAGACCTGACCCGGCGCGTGCACGAGCACAATAGTGGGCGTGGCGCTCGCTACACTCGTTCTCGCCGGCCGGTGCGCCTGGTCTACTGGGAAGAAACACCTTCGCAACGCGCGGCTATGCAACGCGAGTTGGTGCTAAAGAGGTTGGAGCGTCGTGGTCGGCTGGCCTTGATCGACCGCTGGCGGGAGCGTCGCGTCGAGCCCGGCGAACCGCCGGTCGCCTCGGTGCGCCCGGACCGGGAACAGTGCCAGCGCGTGGGGGCACGCCTGGCCACCGTGACAGTGCTGCCGGATCCCACGCTGCCGGCCCCACGCGATGAGGACGAGCGCCGCCGGCTGGCCAACCTCTGGTTTTACGTGGTGGCCATCTGCCAGCACACGGTCAGTCTGGAGGGGTTCCTGGATGGCGTCTGGTATCGCGGCTGGGACTATTTGATCCGGGCAGCCTTGCGTGCGGAGGCGCGAACGCCGGGCTATTTCGCAGCCCCGCGCCTGGCTCGATTCACGCCGGCGGACCTGCAACGGCTGTTCTCGGACAGGGGAGACCCGGCCACTTTTACCCTGGACCGCCTGGACGAGCGTGTGGCCCAGCTCCACGATTGCGCCCAGGAATTGCTGACCAATTACGATGGGGAAGCGATGGACGTGTACACGGCAGCCGGGGGGCGAGCCCGGGGCCAGGGAGGGCTCTACGAGCGCCTGGCACATTTTATGGCCTATGCGGACCCGGTGGAAAAAAAGTCCACGCTGTTATTGGCCTTTCTAAACCAGGCCGGCATCTGGCCGCTGGCCGATCCGGAGAACGTGATCATGGCGGTGGACTATCACGCCATGCGCGTGGCCTTGCGCAGCGGCATAGTGGCCGTGGAGGACCCGGCCCTGGCCCGGGCCTTGCGCGAACGAACGCCAGTGGACGACGCCACAAACACGGCCGTCCGGGTGGCGGTCCGCGAGGCCTGCGCCGCGCTGGCCCGCCAGTCGGGGCATAACATCTACGAGCTGGACCGGATCATCTGGCTGCTGGGCCGGAGTTGCTGTTTTTACGACCACGAGCCCATTTGCGGGGAGCGGTCCTGTTTCAAAGCCGACGAGTGTACCTTTGTGGAAGGCGTGGCGTACCAGTGTCCAGGCCGGTGTCTGCTGGACGGCGTTTGCCGGGGCAGCCGGGACCCGGCGTATCGGGCGTTCTGGGAGACCAACGTCTATACGTCGCATTATTAGCTGGGGTCGAGCCCAAAGATGCCATTCGTCGTGCGTGGCGCGTCGTGTTTTTGCCGGGCTGCCGGCGTTGACGGAGAGGCCGGTGGGGACGCACGAGACGAAGAGGAGAACGCGCGGCATGACCGCAAAAGCAGACGATATCGCACTGCGTCGCGCGGTGCTGGTGCATTGGATTGTCGTGCCGGGTTGCTATCTGCTCCTGCGCCTGGGCGGCGCCGGCAATCTCTTGTGGTTCGACGTTCTATTTCTGGGCGCGCTGCTGGGGATCCTGTGGTTAACCTTGCTGGCTTATACTCGGTGGGTGTCTCTAGCCATCGTCATCGGGATGCTCGTCGCGTTGGACTTGCTCTTGAGCACGGCGGTGCTGGCGCTGACCGGTGGCCTGAGCAGCGACTTTTACGTGCTATATGGATTGGTCCTATTGTTGGTGGCTGCTCAACTGTCCAGTGCTTGGGTTCTCGGCGTGACGCTGATCATGGTGCTGCTTTCGGCCGGTTTCCTGCTCTGGCCGGGCACGACCAGCTTCAGTAACGACTTGTTGCGGGTCGTGGCGTTGATCCTGGGGGGCCTGGTGGCCTGGTTCTACGTTCGCCAGCGCGTGATGTTGCCCCCCGTGGTGGAGAGTACCGAAGGCCAGCAGTTGGCCTGGTTTCAACAGATCAACGAGCGTGTCAGCCCGCAGACGAACCCTGAGGAACTGTGCGAGTTTGCTGTAGTGATGGCCCGGCAATTGACTGACGCCGACATTGGCAACCTGTTGCTCTTGGACGAGCAAGACGACGCCGTCGGGCATCTGTACATCAGCATCGGGAACGAATCCGTACGCCAGAGCGTCCTGCAGTTGGATTTCGGCAGCGATGGCCTGTGCGACCAGCTGATCCGTGAAGGACAACCCCTGGCGGGTCATGGTCGGGGACTCGACGTGGGGACGCCGAGCTTGCTCACCTATTATCCGCCAATCCATTCCTTCGTTGGCGTGCCATTCAAGAGCAATCATAGGGTATTTGGCGCGTTGTTCGTGGCCAATCGGCACCACGGCCAGGCGTTTACCGATGCCGATCAGGTGGCCGTCGCGTTCCTGGGCACGCAGGTGGGCATGGCTTTGGATAACCGCCGCTTGTTGCGTGAGGTTCGCGAGCGTTTTACCAGCACCATCGAGTCTCTGGTCACGGCTATCGAGGCCAAGCACCCTTATACACGGGGGCATTCGGAGCAAGTCACCAGGTACGCGGTAGCCATAGCCCAGGAGTTGCACTTGAAGGAGGAAGAGATAGACAAGATCCGCGTGGCCGCGGTGCTACACGATGTCGGCAAGATCGGCGTGCCAGCGCAAATCCTGGACAAGGCGAGCTCTCTCACGGAGCGCGAGCGTGATTTCATCATGAGCCACCCTTATATCGGAGCCAAGATCGTGGAAGCCCTGGATCCCCGGGGCGAGATCCTGTACATGATCTACTACCACCACGAGAACTATGACGGCAGCGGGTATCCCAAAGGCCTGAAAGGGGACCAGATCCCTCTGGGAGCCGGCATCATCCGGGTCGCGGATGCCTTCGCGGCCATGACTTCAGATCGACCTTATCAGCGTATGCGGACGGCGGTGGAGGCTTTGCGAGAGTTGCGCGCCGGCGCGGGTCGCCAGTTCGATCCCCTGCTGATCCGCGCATTTGGAGGGGCGTTGCGTCGGCTGGCAGCAGAAGAAGCGCGACGAGGATGATCACGTGACCCAACTTCCCCTGTGGTTTCAGCAGCTTCCGGACGGCGATCTGAACGATGAGGCTCTGCAACGTTTAGGCGAATGGACCTTGGGCCTCTTGCAGGCTATGCGCCAGGGCATCGTCGTGGCGGACATGCAGGGCACGGTCCTGGCTTTTAACCAGTTCATGCGCGCACGCTACGGTTGGACGGATGCGGATCGCGGAGTGAATATGTTCACGTGTCGTCCCTTGCTGGTCGAACAGGGGGGGCAGGAGTGGTTCCAGAGATTGGTGCAGACCGGCGAGCACCTGGAGTTGTTGGCCGCCCGCAACGTTACGCGCCAGGGAGAGGAGGTGTACCAGAACTTTTGGGGCTATCCGCTGGTCGTGGCTGACCACACGGTGGGCGTCGTCATCCAGATCGAGGACGTCACCGAGACGGTCAATATGGCCCAGGAACTGGCGCGCGTCAAGGACTACCTGGACGACATCGTGCACAGCACGCACGATGCCATCCTGGTACTGGATGACCAGGGACGCATCTCCTTTGCCAACGACGTCGCCGTGCAGTACAGTGGCTGTCGGGTTGAGGAACTCGTTGGTTGCCGGGCCTTGTCGTTCATCCCCCCCTCAGAACGACACGCGGTGATCGCCGCTGACCACAGGCTGGCAGAGACCGGGGAGCCGGGCTACCTGGAGACCCGGGTGTGTTTGGCCGCCGACCGGTGCCTCGACGTGGGGTTGACCTACGCGCGCCTGCGGGGCCGGCCAGGCACCATTGCTATCCTGCGTAACATTGAGGAACGCAAGCGACTGGAACGCGCGCTGCGCACTCGCAACCGGGAGCTATCTGCCCTGGGTACCATCGCTTCGACCGTGAGTCATACCCTGGACCTGGATGAATTGCTTCGCCTGGCACTGGACACGGTCCTGGACCTGGTAACCGCGGACGTGGGCTGCATTTTCCTGAGAGACGCGCGCAACGAGTTGCTGACCGGCCCCTCGCGTGTACGGGCAGAGGCCCCCGGCGTTCCAAGCGCGGATTGGGATCTGCAACGAGTGGACAAGGTGCTGGAGACCGGCCAGTTCCTACCGATGGACGAGGCGTGCTTGGACCCGGCGACTGCCTTTCGCTCTGTGGCCTATGTTCCGTTGCTTGCACGTGGCCAGGTCCAGGGCGTCCTGGCGTTGGCGTGCCGCCGGGTTTATGCCTGCGAAGAGAACCGGTCTTTGTTGACCGCCATCGGTCAGCAGATCGGCGTGGCCGTGGAGAACGTCCGCCTGTTCGCCAGGGCCCAGCGACGGGTGACGGAACTGGGCACGCTGACCCGCATCGGGCGGGCCATCAGTGCGGCCCTGGACCAGGACGAACTCTTGGAACTCGTCTATCAGCAGGCCAGTCTGCTGATGGATACCACGAACTTTTTCATCGCGCTCTATGACCAGGAAACGGATACCGTGCGTTTTCCGCTGGCCGTAGAGGACGGTGTTCACGTGGAGACCCGGCCCGATTTTGCGCCGCGCCGGGCCGGCCGCGGGCTTACCGAACACGTGATCCTGACGCGCGCGCCGCTCCTGCTCCGCCATGAAGGGCCTCCTCCCGACGATCCTGACATCGAGTTGATCGGCCCGCAGTCACGCTCGTGGTTGGGCGTGCCCATGATGATCGGCGCCCGCGTGCTGGGCGTGATCGCGGTGCAGAGCTATGAACGCGAGGGGGCTTTTGATACCGGGCACCTGAACCTGCTCAACACCATCGCGGCGCAGGCCGCGATCGCCATGGAGAACGCCCAGCTTTACGCGCAGGCGGGCCGGGCCGAGGAACTGGCGGCGCTTCACCGCATCTCCACCCTGGTCACCTCATCCCTGGATCCGCAGCAGGTGCTGGACACCATCGTGGCGGCCACTGTGCGCGTGATGCACTGCCAGAAGGTGGCCATCTTTATCTGCGATGAACATAAAGAGAACATCCACTTGATGGCCTCTCATGGCCTGAGCGAGCGTTTTGTGCGGCAATCGCAGCGCATTCCGCTCACCGACAAGCGCGCCACAGCAGTCCAGCAGGATCGAGTATTCGCCGTGGAGGATATAAGCGTCACAGCAGTAGACATGAGAGACTTTCAAAGCCTGGCCCAGGAGGAAGACTTTCGCGCTGTCCTGGACGTGCCCTTGCGTGGCCGGGACCGCGTGTTGGGCAGCCTGGCTGCGTATTACAGTGAGCCTCACCAATTCTCTCAGAAAGAGATCGAGTTCCTGACGACTCTCGCCAACCACGTCACCGTGGCCATTGAAAACGCCCGGCTCTATGCCAGCACAGACGAGCGACTGCGTGAGCGCGTGACGGAACTCGCCACGTTGCAGCAGGTCAGTCTGCGCCTCACCTCCTCTCTCGATCTGCCGACGGTCCTGGACATCATCGCGGAGGCCGCCATGCGCCTGGTGGAAGCCAGCGATATCCACATCTTTCTCCACGAGCAAGAAACTGGCGAGTTCACATTTGGGGCCGGATTGTGGGACACCGGCGAGCGCAACTGCCTGGCGAACCCGCCGCGCCAAGATGGTATTACTGCCCGTACGATGCGTGAGGGCCGGCCTATCGTCATCAACGATGCCGAACATCATCCTCTCTACAACACACCCGAGGCGCGTCCCTGGGGCATGAAGGCCATCGCCAGCTTTCCCCTCAAATGCGCAGGCCAGGTCGTGGGGGTTTTCAACGTGGCCTTTTTGCATCCCCACCAGTTCTCAGAGGATGAATTGCGCGTCCTGGGGTTGCTGGCCGACCAGGCGGCTGTCGCCATCGAGAACGCCAGATTGTATCAAGAGGCTCAACGGCTGAGCATCACCGACGGACTCACCGGCTTGTACAACAGTCGCCATTTCTATGCGATCCTGAAGAAGGAAATGACGCGGGTTGATCGCGACGACTATACCCTGGCGCTGGTCTTAATGGACATCGACAACTTTAAGGCATACAACGATACCTATGGGCACCTGGCCGGCGACGACCTGCTGCAGGACCTGGCCCGTCTCGTGCAGGCCCAGATTCGCGAATCGGACCTGGCATTCCGCTACGGGGGTGAAGAGTTCGCCCTGTTGTTGCCAGAGATGACCAAGCTGACGGCGGCCCGGCTGGCAGAGCGCATCTGCGCGTCGTTGGCCGCACACGAGTTCACCGTGAAGGAGACAGGAGACACCGGCCACGTGACCGTGAGCATGGGCGTGGCCTTGTATCCCGCTGACGCCACGGACGAGCGCGGATTCGTCTACGCGGCCGACATGGCCATGTATGCGGCCAAGGCGGCCGGGAAGAACCAGGTCCGCGTCCACGATTTCACCTGGTCGGACCTGGCGGATTGAATGCCCGCTGATGAACCAACGTAATAGAGGGTGGAGCCTGACAAATCGGCACGCCAGACCGCTCTTTATTGGAGATCGAGAATGGATATCCCAGAGCCCTATCACTATGCACCGCAGATTCCCCCGTCGCGACGCGGCATCCCCCTGTGGGGCAAGCTACTCTTCGCTGCACTATTGGTCTTGTTCTTCGCCGGCGGAGTGTTCCTGAGCTACGAATTCTATGCCACCGTGCGGGCGACGGTCGCCGGCCTGCCGACGGTTCCTACCATCATCCTGCCCTCGCTGCCCCGGGTGGATCTGCCAGTGATCGCCGTTGGTCCCTCGCCGCCGACGACCCCCACCCTGCCCCAGTGGCAAGAGACCGGGCGGGTGAACATTTTGCTGCTGGGCATCGACGCTCGGGAGAAAGACAAGGGCGGCCCTACCCGCACCGACATCATGATGGTAGCCACCATCGACCCGGTGGACAAGACGGCGGCTGTCCTGTCTATCCCCCGGGACCTCTACGTAGAGATCCCCGGCCGGGGTGAAGACCGCATCAACACCGCCCACGTCTGGGGGGAGGTAAATAACTATCCCGGCGGTGGCCCGGGCCTGGCGAAAAAAGTGGTGGAACTGAACTTTGGCATCCCCATCCACTATTACGCGCGCGTGGACTTTAACGGCTTTATCGACATCGTGAACACGTTGGGCGGGGTGACGGTGGACGTGCCCCGGCCGATAAAAGACGACGAGTATCCCATCGGCAACGTGGGGATGAAGCGCATCTATATCCCCGCCGGGCTACAGCACATGGACGGCGAGACGGCGCTCCAGTATGCCCGATCCCGGCACGGCGATACCGTGATCAACCGGGCGCGCCGGGCACAACAGGTGCTTCTGGCCCTGCGGGCGCAGGCCCTCAAGCTGGACCTGCTGCCCAGGCTGCCAGTGCTCATCGCCACCATGCGCGACACGGTGCAGACAGACGTGCCATTGGACCAGGAGGGCCTGGCCCTGGCACAACTGGTCGCCGAGGTGGACCCCGCCAGCATTCGCACGGTGGTCATCGACGAGAGCATGGTCATGGGCTATACCACGGCCAGCGGGGCGAAGGTCATGTTGCCCAAGTGGGACCGCATTCGCCCGCTGGTCCGCGAGGTGTTCTACACGCCGCGCGAGCCGGGCCCCACGCCCACGCCAGTAGAGACCGAGGCCACCACGCGGATCAAGGCCGAGGCCGCGCGCATCGAGGTGCAGAACGGAACCGCGAACCCAGACCTGGCCACTCGCACCACAGACCTGCTGCGCAACTGGGGCTATACCGTGGTGGCGACGACCTCTGCGGATCGGTTTGACTACCCGGAGACCATCATCATCGTCTACACCCCGGGCAAGGACTATACCCTGGGCCAACTGATGGCGCTGTTGAACGTGGAGGCCCAGAACGTGCGGTGGGCCACCAATCCCCGCAGCACCGTGGACATCCGGGTGATCCTGGGGCAGAACCTAAAGCTGCCGGAGCAATAGTCGTGGAGCGGTGAGCGGGAAGCGGATAGCGGCGAGCGTGGAGTGGACAGCATTCGCTCCACGCTCTACGCTTTACGCTCCACGAGGGAGTGCCCACGCGCGGAGCGCACCCCGTAGCACGAAAAT
>Ga0190284_1000491_pt1 | contig 22349 bp, 14 predicted proteins | sample 48691812_MG_FD_161668 | JGI IMG/M metagenome (GOLD analysis project Ga0190284, IMG submission 161668) | Hydrothermal vent microbial mat bacterial communities from Southern Trench, Guaymas Basin, Mexico - 4869-18-1-2_MG | ecosystem: Environmental > Aquatic > Marine > Hydrothermal vents >...
AGGCGACGGCTGAGAGGGGCCAGATCGACCGACGCCGACGGCGAGAGGGAATGTGCGGAGACTTCTCCTCCACTTTTTTTGCACCGGCGGCTTGACAAAGGCTGCTTCATAGATGGGTTAGTTGGAAAACCACGTAAACCTTTTCTCGACATGGAGTTATGGACGAAGGCCACCGAGACTCAGGAAACGCTCCGGCGAGGTCGTGGGCACGAATTATTGGGGGCGGCGTGCCACGAAACCCCGTATGTGGGGTGCCCCAGAATCCGACCTACCCAGCGAAGGACCGCGCCAAGTCGTGCAGCCGTCGGCGCCGTGGGATGCGCCGGGACCTGCCGGCCATCAGCAGCACCATGCTGAACATCGCCGCGCCGCCGCTGCCGGCGCCGCAGAGGACCGGGAACCCGGACGAAGTTCCGTCGCCCGTATCGTCGCCATCGCTCCCATCGCCGCTATCCCCGTCGCCATCGGCGCACGTGGTCGGGTTGTCCCACTGGGGGCAGGCGTCGCAGCCGGTGTTGCGGATGTCGCTGGGGACCCGATCGCTTACCGACGGACTGGCATCAAAGGCGCCGATCTCCACCAACGGTCCGGTCAGCGTCATCCAGAACAGCGCCCGGTTCCCATCGGCATCCACCTCGAAATCGATGAAGCCGGCCGGATCGTCCCCGAAGAAAACGTTGGCGGCCTCGTCCACCAGAAGATCGGCCAGGATGACGTCCGGCCCGGAGACCTTCACCAATTCGCCGCTCGACGCAAGCACCACGAATTCCGCATTGGCCCCGTGAATCAACCCGCAGATGTCCTGGCTGACGGGGTCGAGGTACTGAATCCACGGTCGATCCTGGGCCGAGGCAAACGAAGGCGCGAAACACACTCCGCCCAAAACGGCAAGGGCGAGCAACTTACGAGGTCTGAACATGACGAACCCTCCTGGGGTGTTCCTATCCGCCTTGGCGAGCGGTGCCGTCTCCATCAGCCGAATCGTCCTCGCTCGCGTGGGGCGGTGCCGATGTCGGGCAGGTCCAATTGATAATCTCCGATGTAGCCCTTCTTCTGGAAATGCTCCAGAGTTTCCTCGATGCTGCTGAACACGCGGGTGGCGGTCTTGGTGATGAACGGGGACGGCTCCGACGGCGGGTCCCACACCACATACACCTCCTTGGTGCCCTCGAACGCATGCTGCAACTCGCGCTCCACCCCTGACGAGAGGCCCGGCTTGCCGCCCGGCATGGTGGGCACGTAGCTGACGATCATGTCGGACTGATCGATGAGCTTGAAGTCGCGGGCGTAGATTTGGGAGTCGATGTCGTTGGCGATCTGGGTCACTTCGTTGACGTTGAGCTGGATGTCGCGCCCGCCCACGCGCACGGTGATGGTGGTCTCGCCGTTCTTGATGGCTTCACCGGCGTCGAAGAGGAGTCGCTTCTCGTCCAGGTCGCCCGGATCATACGTGATGAAGTGCTGGGCGATGATGTCGCGGAACTGGTCGATACGTGCCAGCACGTCCGGCATGTCCATCACGTGCGTCATGGGGAAGGACGGGTAGACGCGCTTGCGCTGCGGCTCGAACATCAGGCGGTAGAGCGTCTCGGCAGCCTGCCGCTCGACGCCCCGCGCCAGGATGTACGCATGTCCGCGACCGCGCACCGATTCGGACATCGCCTCGGTGACCACGATCTCTTCCTCGCGCCATACCAGGATGTCCTTGAGCGTGTGCTGAATGTCGTGTTCGCGAATCAGGCGCTCGTGGACCGCATCCACGTTGTCCACCAGCGTGATGTACAGATCGGCGTTGAGCTGCTTCATGTGGTCGTAGTCGTAGGCGTGGAACAGCCCGTGCTTCCAGCGGAAGGTGGCGTGGGTGTTGACCACCAGGTTCTTCGTTTGCTCTGCCAGCTTCAGGATGTCCTTGAATATGCTTCGCCGCAGTTGGTCGAGCCGGCTCTTGGGCAAATCAAGGATGCGCCCCGGCACTACGTCGGGCGCTTCGGCGTACATCATGTCTCCCACGTGTGCCAGCGACACTTCCTTGCCGCGCCGCGCGGCGATATCGGCGAATTCCCCGAGGAACTCCTTCTTGTCCATCCCCACCTGCCCGGTGAGGACCACGCGAACACCCGGGTGTTTCTCGGGAAAGAGGGAATCTTGCTGTGCGGTGATTCTTGCCATAACAGCGCGATTGTACCACCACACACCCGCCGACGAAAGACGGCTGCCCAGCCTTCTTGGCCGCGAAGTATCGCTACACTTTGCACAGTTCAATGTGCAGGCGCCCGCCGGTGATTCTGGCGTCCGTGCTTCCGGCGGCGGCGGCGAGACCCGTGTTGGTGAGATCCGTCGCCAGCGTTTCGGCGGCGATGTAGTCGCCGCAGGCGGTGATAGCGCTTCTCAACTCCTCCGAATCCGTCTGCAGGGACAGCACGATCCGGTCCTCCATGTTCAAACCGGTGTCCTTACGCAGATTCTGCACGTTGCGAACGATGTCGCGGGCCAGCCCCTCGTTGCGCAGCTCGGGTGTGATGCGCTTGTCGAGCAGCACGACGGTGCCGCGGTCCTCGGCGGCAGCCCAGTCGTCGCCGTAGGACTTGACCACGTTGATCTCCGAAGGCTCGAGGTTGACGGTCTCCCCGTCCACCGTGAGCGTGACCCAAAGGCCCTGCCGCACCGTATCCAGCACAACGTCGGGCTCGAGCTTGGCAAACTCCGCGGCGATACCGCCGAACGCCTTGCCGTACTTGGGGGCAACCGCCTTCTTGTTCAGGCTGATCTGCACCGAACGCATGTCGGCGACACTGTCCCTGACAGTCACCTTCTTGACGTTCAGCTCCTCGAGGAAGTGGTCCGCAAACTGCACCACGGCGCTGCGCTCGGTGTCGTCTTCCGACACCACGAGCAACTCGGCCAGCGGCTGGCGGACCTTCAGCTTCGAGAGAGTGCGGGCCGAACGACCCAAAGAGACGATCTTCAACACGGCCGCCATCCTGTCGGACAGCTCGTGGTCAATGCGGGTCTCGTCGGCCTGCGGATAGTCGCACAGGTGGATGCACTCGGGCACGCCTTCGATCTGGTCGGCTACCAGGTTCCGGTAGATGTGTTCGGTGACGAAGGGCACGATCGGGGCCATCACCTTGGCCAGCGTGACCAGGACCTCGTAGAGCGTTTGGTAGGCGGCCAGCTTGTCAGTATCGCCCTCCGAGGCACCGCGCCAGAACCGCCGCCGGTTGCGGCGGATGTACCAGGTGCTGAGACTTTCGAGGAACGTCTCGATGGCGCGACACACCGGGAGCAGTTCGTACCGCTGAAAGTGCTCGTGCACGGTGCGGATCAGCAGTTGCAGGTCGGACAGGACCCACCGGTCGATGTCCTGCCGCTGCTCCAGCGGAACCGGGTCCGTGGCGGGATCGAAGCCGTCCAGCCGAGCGTAGTTGCAGAAAAAGGCGTACGAGTTCCACAGCGGCAGCAGCACGCGGCGGCGCGTCTCGTCCGCCGGGGTCGAGGTGACACGGCAGAGGCGGTCGCCGTCCACCGTGTGCGTGAGCGTCACGCCGTCGGCGCCTTCAACCGTCACTTCTTCGCCGGGATGCCGCAGCCCGAACGGCAGATCAACCGTCGGCGGCTGGGCGCAGTACATCCAACGCATCACGTCCACGCCGAGTTGCTCAGCCGCCTCTTCAAACCAGATGCCCGTACCATCACTCTTGTGCATGACCTGGTGATTCTCATCAAGAACCAGGGCGTGACCCAGCAGGTGCTTGAACGGCGGGCGCTTCTTCTCTTTGCCCATCTCCATCATGGTGCTCATCGCCAGGATGGCGTAGAACCAGTTGCGGAACTGCCCGGGGAAACACTCCGTAATCAGGTCGGCGGGAATCCACTGGTCCCAATACTCGCGGTTCGTGTTGTAGTGCACCGTGGAATAGGCCACGATGCCCGCATCCAGCCAGGGGCTGCCCACGTCCGGCACGCGCGAGGACAGAGCGCCACACTTGCCGCACCGGATCTTGATCCAGTCCACGTACGGGCGGTGCGGCGAGTGGCCTTCGAACCGGTCCCAGCCTTCCACCGCCCGCTCCTGGAGTTCCTCACGGCTGCCGATGACCTCGAAGTGGTGGCAGTCCGGGCACTCCCAGATGGGCAGCGCCAGGCCCCAGTAGCGCTTCTTCGAGATCATCCAGTCCTTCATGGTGGTGAGCCAGTCGAGTTCGCGCTCCAACCCGCGCATCGCGGGCGGCAGCCAGTTGACCTGCCCGGCGATCTCCTTGATCTGGTCGCGCCAGTCCATCGAGACGTACCACTCGTCCACCAGGCGGAAGACCAGCTCGTCACCCGTGCGCCAGCAGTGCGGGTAGATGTGCGGGTATTCCTCGACGGCGATGAGCAGGCCTTTCTCCTTCAGGTCGGCGATGACGGCCTGGGCGGTCTCCCGGTCCGAGGCGCGCAGCCCCGAGAACTTGCCGAAGCCGTCGATGAAACGCCCCTGCTCGTCGAGCGGGGCAATGGCCACCAGGTTGAATGCCTTGCCCCAGGCGTTGTCCACGTCGCCACAACCGGGCGCGGAGTGCACGACGCCCGTGCCCTCACCCGCGACAACATAGGGAGCCCCCTTGCTGTCTTTGCCGGGGTCGAACACGCGATGGACATCCCGACCGCTGGGCCAATCGCGCTGTGCAGGCTCAATCAGGTCGAGCGGCTGAGCGAACCCGCCCTTGTGCTGCTGAGCGGGAAGCTCGTCGAACGGTCCGTCATAGGTCCAACCGACTATCTGGCTACCGCCGAGGCTGCCTTCGATCTCGTAGCCGCCCTGCTCCTGAAAGATCTGGTGGATGGTCTTGAGCTTGGGCAGGTCCTTGGGCCAGGGTTGCGAACCGAAACCCTCCTTGTACTGCGACGCCAGACGCTGGTATTCGAGGTTCTCCGCCGCGAAGTAGTAGAGGGCACCATCCTTCTTGGAACGCAACTTGACGTATTGCAGTTCACTGCTCACCGCCGCACCGGTGTTGGACGTGAGCGTCCAGGGCGTCGTCGTCCAGATGAGCAGGTATTCGTTCGCACGCCCGCGGATCGGGAAGCGGACGAAGACCGACGGATGCGTGACCAGCTTGCGACCCTCGGCGATCTCCATGTGCGAGTACGCGCAGCCGGCGCGACCGGACCACGGCATCACGTCCGTGCCTTTGTACAGGTAGCCCCCCGCGTGGCACTTCTTCAGGAAGGACCAGATCGTGTAGTTGTTCTCGTCGGTCATGGTGAAGTACGAGTCGTCCCAGTCCATCCAGTAGCCCAGACGCCGGGACTGCTCGGTCTGCACGGCGGCGTACTTGCGGACGCGGGCCTTGCACTCCTCCGTGAAGCGGTCCAACCCGTACTGCTCGATGTCGTCCTTGGTGTGGAAGCCGTGCTCCTTCTCGACCTCGATCTCGACCCACAGCCCCTGGCAGTCGAAGCCGTTCTGATAACGCAGGTCGTGTCCCGTGGCGGCGTAGTAGCGATGGAAGACGTCTTTGTACGCCCGACCCCAGGCGTGGTGGACGCCCATGGGGTTGTTGGCGGTAATGGGACCGTCGAGGAAGGACCACTTGGGCTTGCCGCGGTTCTTTTCACGCAGCTTGTGAAACGCGCCGGTGCGATCCCAAAACTTCAGGACCTCACGCTCCAGAGCGGGGAAATCAATCTTGGTATCGACCTTCGCAAACGCCATGATGTCTCCTCAATCAGGCCTCATCGACACGCCAAGCGGGGTAATATAGCAGTTCGCCAGGGGTCTGTGAATCGAGCCGTCAGCTACCAGCGATAGCAGGGTACGCCATCCGTAGCGGCCGGCGCCTCGCCGGGCGAGGAATGCGCCGTTCGGGTGTGTGGCATGGCCACGCCGAGCGTGTATGAGAAGTCTCTTTCCGAGCCGCGCCCGTGAGGAAGCGGTCGGGTTTCGGGTGCGAAAACCTCTCCCTTACGGTCGCGGCTCGGTTTGTCGCAACACTTATCACCCTCCCCCTCGCTCGGCAACCAATCCCGGTTCAGGTTGTATCCGGCGGGGAGATGACGTATCATACACGGTAACCTGGGCCGGTTTTTTCGGACCGTTCATTTCCAAAAGGAGGCCTGAAGATGTGTACTCGCCATATCACCATTGTGCTGGTCGTGTTCGCGCTGGCCGCCGTTCCAACGGCGGCGCAGGAGACTTGGTTTGTCGATGCCGATGCCATCGGGGCCAACGATTGCAGCAGTTGGGGGGACGCCTGCACCAACCCGCAGGCGGCCCTGGCACTTGCCCAACCGGACGATGATATCTGGGTCGCCGAGGGCACTTACATGCCAGACGGCGGCTGGATCGGTGACGGCGGCGTGCCGGTTCTGGGAGACGGGACCCGCCCACCGAGTTTCCATTTGGGGTTGGTCGACGGCGTCGCGCTCTACGGCGGGTTTATCGGTGACGAGACCGAGCTTGGGCAGCGGGACCCCGAAGCGAACCCGACCATCCTTAGCGGCGACCTTGCCGCGGACGACGACCCCGGCACGTTCGACAACAACGACGAGAACAGCTACCACGTGGTAAGAGCGGATCAGTCGGCGGTGCTCGACGGTTTCATTATCTCCGCTGGCAATGCTAACGGAGACGACCACTACGCTCTCGGTGGAGGGGTGTACAGCAGTTGGGGAAGCCCCAGTCTGACCAACTGTACCTTTACCGGGAACTCAGGCCGGTGGGGCGGCGGGATGGCTAACCACAATAGCGACCCGGTCTTGAATGACTGCACCTTCAGCGAAAACTCGGCCGGAACGGGCGGCGGGATGTATAATGAGCTCGCCGACCCGGAGTTGAGCAATTGCACCTTCAGCGAAAACTCGGCTGACTTCGGCGGCGGCGGGATGCATAACCGCAACAGCAGCCCCACGCTGGCCAATTGCACGTTCCGCGGAAACACCTCCGCGACCGCCGGCGCAGGCATGGACAACTGGCTCAACAGCTCCCCCACGCTGACCGATTGCACCTTCATCGAGAACTCAGTGTTGACGGTGTTGAGTGGCTGGGGCGGCGGCATGGAAAACTGGGATCACTCCTGCCCGACGCTGACCAACTGCGTCTTCATCGCCAACACGGCCCGCAACGGAGGCGGCGGGATGCGCGTGGCGTGGGGCTGCGAATCGCTATTAATAAACTGTACCTTCAGCGGAAACACCACATACGGCGACTCCGGGGGCGGCGGCGGGCTATACGTCGACGCCGCGGAGGAAGGCGTAACGCTGGTCAACTGCACCTTCAGTGGGAACTCGGCAGCCGACAACGGTGGCGGGTTATTCAACTACCAGAATTCCACCAGCCTGAAGGCGATCAACTGCATCTTCAGTGGGAACCGGGCGGACACCAATGGCGGGGGAATATACAACCAGTGGAACAGCAGCTCGACGCTGATCAACTGCGCCTTCGTTGGAAACTCGGCACACGGCGACGGCGGTGACGACGGGGGCGGCGGATTATACAACGGGTTCTCGAGCGATGTGACCACGCGAAACTGCACCTTCAGTGAAAACTCGGCTGACGGCAACGGCGGCGGAATGTACGACGTGAGCATGAGCACCGTGCGGGTGACCAACGCCATCGTCTGGGGCAACGTGGCCGATGCCGACGGCGATAGCGGAGGCCCCTTCACCGATGAGCACGCGCAGATTTACACGCACGGAGTAATCAGCCTGGACATCGACTATTCGTGTGTCCAGGAATGGACCGGCGGTTTCGGAGGGAATGGCAACATCCCCGGGCCCCCGGCCTTCGTGGACGAGTCAACGGGGACGTGGACCGCTGACGGGATCTACGACGCGGTGACCGGCCAGACGACGTTCACTGATGTGGCCGCCGACTGGGACGACAACGAACTGGTGGGCCGCTTCCTCAATCCCGACGACACGCAGGTTCTCCAGTTCGTGATCGTGGGCAACACCGCCACGACGATCACGCTGTTGGGCGATTTCGCCTCGCTCGGCGCGCCTGACATTACCTACCAGATCCGGGACTACCACCTGGACGGCGGCTCGCCCTGCATCGACGCGGCGGACAACACGGCGGTTCCCGCCGACAGCGCCGACCTCGACGGCGACGGGGATCTAGCGGAGCGCACACCGCTTGACCTGGGTGGGGATCCGCGATTTGTGAACGATCTGGATACCGAAGACACCGGAGTGGCCGCTGACGACTATCCCGAAATCGTGGACATGGGGGCCTACGAGGTCCCCCCGGCACGCTTGTTCGTTGCTGCCGGTGCCGCGGGGCGAGACGTTGGGACGAGTTGGCAGAACGCCTATCATGATTTACAGGATGCCTTGGATTTAGCACGTCAGAACGGGTCCGTGGACGAGATTTGGGTGGTCACCGGCACGTACAAGCCCGACCGGGAGACCGGCAGTCGCGCGGCCACGTTTGAGCTGGTCAACGGCGTAGCCATGTTTGGCGCGTTTCCGCCCGGCGGCGGTGACGGCACGTTTGAGGCCCGCAACCCCTACGATCCTGGGCTCGAAACCACGCTCAGCGGCGAACTTGGGTTGAGCCCCCCCCTCCCCTGGGACAACAGCTACCACGTGGTGACGATGGACAGCGGTGGGTACCCCGTCCTCGACGGCTTCAGCATCAAGTTCGGCAACGCCGACGGGGGTGGTCAGGACGACAACGGTGGCGGGATGCTCAACACCTGGGGCAGCCCGAGGCTGGTGAACTGCACCTTCAGCGAAAACTCGGCTGACGGCAACGGCGGCGGGATGTACAACTACAACGACAGTGACCCGGTGCTGACCAATTGCGCGTTCACCGGGAATTCGGCGTCGTGGTGCGGCGGTGGGATATACAGTGACTGGCTCGCCGACCCCTCACTCACGAACTGCCTCTTCAGCGGGAACTCAGCAGTGAGCGGCGGCGGCGGGATGTATAACGATCTCGCCATCCCGTGGCTATCCAACTGCACCTTCAGCGGGAACTCGGCCGGAGCGGTCGGCGGCGGGATCCTCATCAATGATTTCTGGAGTGCGACCCGTGAACAGGAGGCGCGACATAGCCGGGTCCTGTCCAACTGCATTCTCTGGGGCAATTCTCCGGATCAGATCTACGTGGTGTCCTCCAGCCGGGTGGTCACGTACTGCTGCGTTCAGGATGAGGTGCCCGGCGACGGTAACGTTTATCCAGGAATAGGCAACATCGATGAGAATCCGGAGTTCGTGCGCGATCCTGACCCCGGGCCCGACGGCACCTGGGACGGCGTAGACGACGATTACGGAGATCTACGTCTCCAAGCGGTCTCCCCGTGCATCGACGCGGCCAGCGACCCAATCGTGCCTGCTGACGGCGCCGACCTGGACGGTGACGGCGACACGGATGAGTACACCTCACTCGATCTGGACGGCAATCCGCGGTTCGCGGACGACCCGGATACCGAGGATACCGGCGTAGCCGATCCGCCGGACTACCTGGAAGTCGTGGACATGGGGGTGTACGAGTTTCCCCCTCCGCACTTGTTCGTTGACGCGAGTGCCACGGGGAGAGATGCCGGGACGAGTTGGGCGGACGCCTACGTCGATCTCCAGGACGCCCTGGACCTCGCCGAGCGTACCGGCGGTGTCGTAACCGAGATCTGGGTGGCCGCCGCAATGTACACACCCAACCGGGGGACCACCGACCGCGCAGCCACATTCCAACTAATCAGCGGCGTGGCCGTTTACGGAGCTTTCCCTCCTGGCGGCGGTGATGGCACGTTTGAGGCCCGTGACCTGACCGACTCCGCCTACGAGACCATCCTCAGCGGCGATCTCAATGGCGACGACGTTGGCACCAACGGCCGCGAGGAGAACAGCTACCATGTGGTTACCGGCAGCAACGTCGACTCCAATGGTGTTCTCGACGGCTTCAGCATCACAGCGGGCAACGCCGATGTCCTATCGGATCCGAACGGCCGTGGTGGTGGGATGTACAACTATGCCGGAAACCCGATGCTCGCCAACTGCACCTTCACCGGCAATCGGTCGTCGTACACTGGTGGAGCCATATACAACTACTCCAGCAGTCCCGCGTTTACCGGCTGCATGTTCGTTGGAAACTGGACCGGTGGCTGGGGCGGCGGGATGAGCAACGAGAACATGAGCAGCCCAACGCTGAGTAACTGCATCTTCAGTGAAAACTCGGCGGTTTACGATGGCGGAGGATTGGATAACTACGACGGCAGCAGTCCGACGGTGACCAACTGTATCTTCAGCGAAAACTCGGCCGGAAACGGAGGCGGTGGACTGAACACCGATACCCTCAGCAGCCCGGAACTGGCCAACTGCACCTTCAGGGGTAACTCGGCCGCCCAGGGTGGCGGAATGCAGTGTGTTGCCGGCAGCAATCCATCTCTAACCAACTGCATCCTTTGGGGCGATTCTCCCGACGAGGCCTATGTTGACGCCTCCGATCCGGTGGTCATCTACAGTGACGTGCAAGGTGGTTGGACGGGACTAGGCAACGACAACATCGACGAGGACCCACTGTTCACGGCCGGGTTCGTGGGATGCTACTACTTGAGCCAGACCGCGGCCGGGCAACCCGGGCAGAGCCCCTGCGTGGATACGGGGAGCGGAACCGCCGCCGCCCTCGGCCTGGATACGCGAACCACCCGCAGGGATGAAGTCGGCGACGCGGGCGTCGTCGATATGGGCTACCACTATCCGATCACCGGGATCGCGTTTGCGCGCGGGGACTTCGATCGCGACGGCGACGTTGACCTCACCGACTATGCGAACTTCAATGAGTGCTTCACGGGGGTTTGCGAAGATTCGCCCTGTGTCCCACCTTTGTACGCGGGCCCCTGCTGTAGTGTGGGCGACTTTGACGACGACGGCGACATCGACCTGTTCGACTTCGCGGCGTTCCAGGAAGCGTTCACCGGATCGTAGTGAAAGAGAGGGTCCGCACAGCGGCCCCTGTGGACTTGGGTCGGGGACTCGCGGCGCGCCCGCCGGGAAGTACCGTTGCCCGCGCCAGGCTCATTTGACCGGACAGTTCGACCGAGAGTACACTGGCAGCATATGATCGGATGCGGACGAACCGCTGCCTTCGGGGGACATGCCATCAGAACTCAGGGCGCACGGGAATGTGGAGGGGTTTCGCCGGGGCGACGTCGCCTTCGAGGTCGCACGATGGTCCACGTGCTCAGCCTCCTCCTCGCGGTCGCCACCGGCTGTCAGTCTCTCACACCGCAACCCACTCCCCCGAACGGAACGAACGGACTCGAGGACGGCAACCTTGATTCCACCGCCGTCAGCGACAAGGGGCGGACCCACGGCGAGCCCAACGATTCCTTTGGCAACGCCCTCATCGCCGTGTTCGACGGGGCGGACGTGGCCCGGGTGCATGGCACCATCGATCCGTCGGGCGACCTGGATGTTTTCGATCTGGGCGAGATGGAGGCCGGCGACCGCATCATCGTGGACTTCGACACGATGAATGGTCCCCTCGACGTATCCATTGCCCTGTTCGACGACCAGGAGCGTCTGTTCGTTGACAACGATGACCGCGACGCGGAGCCCCGCGTGTTGGATTCGTACGTGGATGAGGTGGTCCGGCACGCGTCGGATCGGTATTACCTGGCCGTCGGGGCCTCTTCGTTCGCCGGTAGTTTTGAAGCGAGTACGGGCGGCTATCGGGCGACGGTAACGGTTCTCCGTGGTGGGCAGGTTACGCCCTCGGTGCGTCAGACCTTGCTGCTCGATTTCGACGGTGGCGAGGTGGATGCCGCGACCATCCCGGTGACGACGGTGGAGCCCTTCGACGCAGGTGCCATATCGCCCCTCTACGACGGTGAAACCGAGGCGATCAAGCACGCGATCGTTGAAACGATCCGCGAGAACTTCGAGGACGTCGCGGTCGATATCGTCACCAGCGACGATCCGCCGCCGGACGATCCGTATTCGACTATCCTCTTCGGCGGTAGAAACCCCATCGCGTACGGAATCGCCGAGAGCGTGGATCATTACAACAGCGATTATGCGGATATGGTGGTCGTCTTCACCGAGTCCTTCGCACCCGCCGCCTTTCGTACGCCGCCCAGCGTCGAAGAAATGGGTGTCGCCATCGGGAACATCGCCAGCCACGAAGCCGGCCACATTTTCGGACTCAATCACGTGAACGACTCCACCGCCCTCATGGACGCGATTTCCCCCGCGGATGCATTCCTGCTGGATCAGGATTTCAAGCTGGCGCCGTTGTCAGAGCAGATTCTGCCCATCGGCTATCAGGATGCGCTGCTGCTGCTGGCCGAGATCGTGGGATTACGGTAGCGCGGCTTCCTCTTCAAGTACGTCCGATAGGCAAACTTGCTCGCCGGGGTGGTTTTGCAGCCTTACCTGCTATAATAGGGGAAGACCACGACGCGGCGTAGCGTCTGCGCACTCTGTTGTCGGGCGGAGTTGTCCTAGGGAGCGTGTAATGAAAACGATGAGGCTTGTCGCAATCACATTGGCGTTGGCCGGCGCGGGTTGCATGGACGGCGGGATTCTACCGGGTATCTTCGGCGGCGCTTGGACGGCGGAGGAAGGTGGGGGGTTGACCGTCGGCGACGTGGACAACACCGAGCCCACCTCCGCCGACTCGACCGAGCCCGGCGACAGCGGACAGCCGGTGCCGTCGGCGGGCACCATGCGGGCCCACGTGCGCAACGCCACCGACCGATCCGCCACCGTTACCATCCGCTTCCTGCTCAATGACATTGTGGTGCATTTCGCCCGTCTGATCTGTGAGCCAGCCACGACAACCTCGATCGTCGGGCCTGAGTTGGCCCAGCTCATCGAGTTCACCGGCGCCGACGAGACTGGGGCGACGTTGTCGCCGTTGGTGGTCGTGTTCGAAGCGGGCGGTGACAACGTGGCGCTCTACGTCATTGCCGACGACGGGGACACCGAACCGCAGCAACCCGTTGTTGACGACGACCAACCCGCCGATGGGACCGACGAAGACGATCAGGAAGATCAAGACGACAGCGATGACGAGGCCGAAGAGCCCGAAGAGGAGCAAGAGGAACCGGGAGGTGGCGGCGGCGGCGGGGATCCAGTTCCACCGCCGGATTGTAACCACAATGGCATCGATGACGTAAATGACATCGCTTCGGGAACGAGCGAGGACTGCAACTCCAACCTCGTGCCCGACGAATGCGACCTGACCGCCGGAACCAGCGGCGACGCGAACTTCAACGGCGTGCCCGACGAATGCGAGGACTGCAACGGGAACGGGACCGCCGACGCGCTGGACATCTCCGGGGGCACCAGCGAGGACTGTCAGCCCAACGCAATCCCGGACGAGTGCGACATCGCTCTTGGGCAGGGGCGCACGGTGCCCGCGTTGCGCGATGCGACGGGCCTTCTGTTCCCGTTGGATGGGACATACGCTCTGGCGATGCCGCCGAACGACGACAGCTCCTCGGCGGAAATCGCACTGGGCTTCTCGTTCGATTTCTACGGTACGATCCAGAACAGCGTGTTCATCAACAACAACGGGAATCTCTCCTTCGGCGCCGCGTACTCCGAGTACACGGCTTCGGGGTTCCCGATCGAGGGCTTCCCGATGGTGGCGGCGCTCTGGGCGGACGTGGATACGCGTGACGAGAATGGAAGCGTGTGGTTCAAGACCCAAAGCAATGCACTCATCGTCACCTGGGACGACGTCGGCTACTACAGTACACATGGGGACAAGCTCAACACGTTCCAGATGGCCATCTCGGACGGGCTCAACCCCATTATGGGCGTCGGAAACAACGTCTGTTTCAGCTATGGCGATATGCAGTGGACCACCGGCGACGCTTCCGGCGGCGACGGTGGTTTCGGCGGTACTCCCGCCACCGTCGGGGCCAACCAGGGCAACGGCGAGGATTTCTTCCTGATCGGGCGTTTCGATCACGAAGGCACGGATTACGACGGGCCTGGCGGTCAGGCCGACGGGGTGAGTTATCTCGATGGCCAAACGGTTTGCTTCAACACGGTCACCGGCACGACGAACATCGATCCTATCCCGACGGGTTTTCCTCCGGACAACACAATCATGATTGATCCGCTATTGGGGGACGTGCTCGACCTCGATCTGTTGTTCCTCAGCCCAGAGCCGGAGCAGACCACGACGGTGGTGATCGACGACCTCGACGGGGCCGCCGCAATCGGTTTGGGCATTGTGAACACGCCGGGCAATGTGGCGACGGTACAACTGAATTGGGCGCCGGAGTGCACGGATTTCGGGCTGTACACACTGGTGTTCACGGCCACCGACGATTTCATCCCACCCGGCGAGAGCGTGAGCAGCCTGCGCATCATCGTCGCGTGCTCCTCCGGATCGCAGGACTGCAATTCCAACGGGGTCCCGGACGAGTGCGACATTGCCGGCGGCACCGGCGCCGACTGCAACAGCAACAGCGTTCCCGACGAATGCGACTTGGCCGGCGGAACGAGCGACGACCTCAACACCAACGGCGTCCCTGATGAGTGCGAAATGCAGCAAGACTGCAACACCAACGGTATAGAGGACGACCAAGACATTGCCGGCGGCACCAGCGCCGACTGCAACAGCAACAGCGTCCCGGACGAGTGCGACATTGCCGGCGGCACCAGCAGTGACCTCAATACCAACGCCATTCCCGACGAGTGCGAGGGTTGCCCCTACATCTACGACCTGGACGGAAGTTGCTACGTGGACGCTGCCGACTTGGGCATATTCGCCGCGTGCTGGTTGCTGTTCGAGGGGGAGGAAGGCTGGGACGAGAACGAGTGTGCGGACAAAGACTTCGACTGCAGCGGGATGGTGGACAGTGCGGACCTGGGGCTATTCGCCGAGGCATGGCAGCAATGGGATGACGCGGTCGATCCGGCGGACTATCCGGATTGTCGCCCCTGCGGAGCGGCAGGCATCATCTGCCCGTGGCCGGAGTAGGCGAATCGAGCCCGTGCGGTGAGTCTCACGCACCTCGCTTCTTGAGCTTGCGGTCCGCGCGGCGGACCAGTGCCAGCAAAGATTGCCGGAATCCGTTCAGGCTCGGACGGTCCGTGCGACGGGATACGACCAGCAAGTCCAAGCCAACCGGGAGATCGTGCTGCAACAACCGGAACGACTCACGGATCAGACGCTTGAACCGGTTTCTCGTCACGGCCGGCCCGACCCGTTTGCCGACACTGGTGCCCAGCCGCGTGCATCCGCAATCATTGGCTGCGACGTAGACAACCAGCCGGTGGTCGGCCACGCTGCACGAAGTCCGCACCACATGCTGGAAATCACGTTTGCGGCTCAAGCGTTGTTGGCGTCGAAACGTGTACCGCTTCATGCGACGACTCATCCGGACCTTCCATCCGCAGCCACTCGGTGGCCTCAACCTCCGCACGATCCCGAAGATGCGATCATACGCGGTGCCGGGCTCGGCGACCAGATTGTCAGAGTGCGAGGCCGCAGGTATAATCCTATGCACTGATGCAGGACGCCGCGCGCGGTCGATGTACTGATTGCGGTCCTGTGGCGGCTCGTTTTGCTGTGCACAAGGGGGTGGTTTCATGTCCGGCTCCCGTGGTTTTTGGATTCTGAGTGTTGTTGCATTCTCGGCTTGGTCCCTGCCGGCCGCTGCGCAGGTCCGCGGACCCATTGACCATCGCGTCGATGGACGGGCCCTCGATGCCAGTAACCAGCTAGGCGCCGGTGGGTACAACGCCTCACAGACCCAGTACCGGTTCAACGCCGGCAACCTCGTCATCACCGGGAACGTGACCGGTGGGCGGGCTTTCCGGGGGTTTTCACCGATTCGCGACTCCAGCTCCTTGTTCATGTCCCTGCCGACCTCGCGACTGGGGCACTTTCAACGTGATTCCATCGGGCTGGGGGATGTGATGGCGGGACGCTCGCAGGCGGTGGCGTCCCCGTTTTACCTGCCGTCGTCGACCGCGACCGGTGCGGGCGGGTTTGGCGGTGGTTTCAGTCCGACCATGCCCGGACGTAGGCAAACGGCTTTTGTCGTGCCCCGCGTTGACCTGTTCACCGGGAAATCTCTGAGTCTAAGCGCCGGGCTGAATCCGGGCTCTTTCAAGCCTACCGCCGAGACCCTTGACCCGCGGTTTCTGCCGCGTCAGCAAGTCATCACCTCGCCGTACGGGCGCGACGTGGGAACCTTCCAGAGCCTTCCGGCGCCGCTCCCGACCGATGCCAATGTGCTTTCAAGCCGCCGCTTGGCCGACAGCCCGGTCTTTGGGCTGCCCGATTACCAGTCTGATCCGCCCGGGAGAAGGTGGGGGAACCGCGCCGGCGCGCAAGCGGGCCGGACCCGGTCGCGGGCGAGCCTGCTGGACCGGTTGTACGACACCGACACCGCGGGCTCACCTTTTGAATTCGCCCCGACGTTGTTCAACGAAGCGGAGCGGCGTGACCTGCTGACCGACCGGTCCACGCGGACTCCGGGCGAAGGTGCGATGTCCTCGGCCAGGCTGCTGGAACCCCCCTCATCGTCGGGCCGTTCGACCCAGCCACTGACAACGCCGATCGGCGGCGAACCGGCGCAGGGCGTTGCAGCGAACACGGAAGGACTCCGACCAGCACCCTACGATCCTTCGGAGTTCATCCCAGCGGGGCGGAGCGTGTATCAGGATTTCCAGCGGGCCGTGCAGTGGACCAAGACGCACTCCGATTCCCTCGAGCCCGGCCCCGAGGGAGAGACTGAGGATGCTGCCGAGGGAGTCTCCGACGGAGAGGAGGCACCGGCAGGCGGGTTCGACGTGTCGGTCTCCTACGTTCTGCAGATTCTGAACCAGTCCCCGAAGTCCATGGCCGGGACCTTGGAGACCGACCTGAACGTGCGCATCCGCAAGGCCGAGGCGCTCATGCGACAGGGCGAGTTCTACAATGCCGCTGCTCAGTATGCGATTGCGGCTTCGTTGGAACCGGGTGACCCGCTGCTTCGCCTGGGGCAGGGGCACGCCTACCTGGCGGCTGGGGATTACCTCAGCGCCGTGTACTTCCTCACGCAGGGTTTGGAGCGGTTCCCCGAGGTGGCCCGCTTCCGATTGGACCTCTACGACTTTGTCAGCGATCCGAACGTCCTGGACATCCGCCGGGCCGACTTGGAGACCAAGCTCGAGAAGCAAGATGATTATCGTCTGCGCTTCCTCTTGGGCTATGCGGAGTATTACGGCGGTCTGAAGAAGTTCGGGCTGCCGCAACTGCGCCGTGCCGCTGAAGACGCTCCGGCGGACTCGGTCATCGCGCGTTTTCCACGCATGTTGGAGGACGTCAGCCCGCCGTCAACCGTGCCCCAAGAACACGGCTTGGCCCCATAGAGTCCGTTGTGCGGACCAAGCTGTTTTCGGCTTCAAACGATGCCGTTCCTTGCAGTGTACAGCCTCGCATCGAAGGCGTAACATCCTCGGGCGTGAGACCTGGATTGGACCAATGTGAGCCCCGACGAATCCTCGTCGTTCTGCCGACGTGGGTGGGTGACACGGTGATGGCGACGCCTACATTGCGTGCGATCCGCGAACGATTCACCGATACGCACATCGCTCTTCTCGTGGAAGCGAATACCCAACCGGTGATCGACTCCAGCGGATGGATGGACGAGGTAATCTGTTGGCCGCCACGGGTGCGCGGCAGTCGCCGGCGACGTGGGATGGTGCAATTTGCCATCCGCATCCGCCGGCGCCGGTTCGACTGGGCCGTGCTGCTGCCCAACTCGTTTCGCTCGGCCCTGCTGATGCGGATGGCCGGCGTCAAGCGGCGGATCGGCTACGACCGCGACGGGCGTGGCCTGCTCTTGACCGACCGGCTACGTGTGCAGCGTGAAGGCAAGAAAATCGCCGTCGTGCCCATGGTGGACTACTACGGGCGCATCGGGACGGATTTGGGCTGCGCCTCACCCGGCGACTGCCTGGAGCTGTTTACCGAACCGGAAAGCGACGCACTTGTGCAGAAGCGGTTGGAGTCCTCGGGGATCGCCGACCGCCAGGTGTTGGTGGTGGTCAACCCGGGTGCAAACTACGGATCAGCCAAGCAATGGTTGCCGGGGCGCTTTGCCGCGGTGGGCGACCGGCTTGTCCGGGAACATGGCGCCGCCATCGTGATTACATGCGGGCCGGGGGAGGAGGGGCTTGCGCACACGGTGGCCGACGCGATGAAGCACCCCGCGCTCGTCGTCGACAAACCGCGGGGGACGCTGTCGCAGCTTAAGTCGCTGATCAAGCGCTGCGACCTTCTCCTGACCAACGACACCGGCCCGCGGCATTTCGCCAAGGCATTTGACCGTCCGGTGGTCACCGTTTTCGGCCCGACGATTCAGAAGTTGACCGATACGGACTATCCACGTGAGCGCAAACCTCATGTTGAGGTGGACTGCGGCCCGTGCATGCGGCGCGACTGCCCGTGCGACCATCACAAATGCATGACCGGCGTTAGTGTGGAGATGGTCTACGATGCTTGCCGCGAGCTACTATCTGCCCGGACCGAGCGGCGTCCGTAAGAAAGCGAAACCGAGCCGCGCCCGTAAGGAAGCGGACAGACAACCCGGATGACCACTTCCCGTGCACGATCCCGTCGATAACGAACGCCACGACCGTCACCCGCACCGCAAGAGTGCCGTTGGCTTGACGGTAACGCCGAACTGGCGTGAGCTACTGGCGGCCAACGGTTGGCGCACGCTCGACGACGTTTTCGGTCTGGAGAATGACGCCAGCCTCTCCAAACCGGGGCTACCGCGCTGGCGCGAGCGGCTCCGCGTCGGCTTGACGGACGAGTCGGGTCGCGAGATCGCGGTTTACGTCAAGCGATTTCACGGCATCCCCTTGTCGCAGCAGATCGGGCGCTGCCGGCGCGCCGGCCCCGGCCGTGGGACCGCGTGGACGGAGTGGTATTGGCTGAGAGAACTTGCTCGTGCGGGCATCCCAGCAGCCGAACCCATCGCTTATGGTGCGGAGATGATCGGCTGGTGGGAGCGGCGTAGCGCGGTAGTCATGAAGGCCGTGGAGGGCGTCTCGCTCGAACGATGGTGTGCCCGGCATGCGGGGCGCCGCCTTCCCCGTGCGGTGGCGATTCGCCTGGCGGAGTTGGTGGCGCGCTTTCACGCACTTGGAATCGCCCACCGTGACCTGTACTTGTCGCATATCTTCGGTGCGGACCTGGATACGGCTGCGCCGCAACTGTCGATCATCGACTTGCAGCGCGTGTTGCGTACGGGCTTGCGGAGGCGGCGCTGGCTTGTCAAGGACCTGGCGGCGCTGAATTATTCCACGCCGCCGCCCGCCGCGTCGCTCCGCGATCGGGTGCGCTGGTTGAGACAGTACGACCATTTGTGCGGCGTATGCGGCAAAGGTGATTCTGGGGAGTATACTGATGCGGGGACGGCCCGCGATCCGGACGCCGCGCGGGCTGAAGCCCGCGGCTCGCGCGCCGAGCGGCAGCGCGGAAAACTCGCAAGACTTCAGCGAAGCGATCGTGTGCGAATACGGTGGATCGTGAGGAAGACCGAACAGATGCGGCGGCACGATGCCCGTCGCCGGCGGAATGCGTGAATGAAAGTCGCCCTGGTCATCGAGTGGATGGATGCATGGCGCGGCGGGGCCGAGACCTCGACCGAGCAATTCATGCGACACTTGCTGCGCCGCGGGGTGGACTTGACCGTGTTCACCCGTAGCCGACCCTCACCGACTCCCGACTTGAAGGTCCGCACCCTCTCCTTCACTGCGCCCGCCCGATCGCAACGCGCCAGGCTGTTTGCCCGTCGTGCCGCGGCGGCCGTTCGTGAGGGGCGCTTCGACGTCGTGCATGCCGTCTCGCCGTGCGCGGCGGCGGACCTGTACCAGCCGCGAGGCGGCACCGTGGCGGAGACCCTGCTGCGCAATCTGGCGGTTCGCCCTCCGGGTCTGTGGAGGGAGTTCAAGCGGGCGACCAATCGGTTGAACCTCAAGCAGCGTGTGATGCTGAAGCTTGAAAGGGACTTGCTCGGTCGCGAGAGCAAACCGATGGTCATCGCCCTGTCGGACTACGTGGTGCGGCAACTGCGTGAGCACTACGACTATCCCACGGGGCGCATCCGCAAGATTTTCAACGGCGTCGATCCCGATCCCAGCGATTCCGCGACCCGGAGGGCGGACCGCGCGGACATCCGCGAGCTCTACCGGATTCGCCAAAGCGATTATCTGGCGATCATGGTTGCCCACAACTTCAAGTTGAAGGGGTTGCGTCGCTGGCTCGAAGCCCTGAAACGACTCATCGAGGGCACCGACCTGCCTCTGTGCTCGCTGATAATCGGGAAGGACGCCTCCTCACTGTGGGAGCGGATGGTGGCCCACGAGGGCCTGTCCGACCGCGTCCAGTTCACCGGTCCGACGCGACGGATCGGTGCGTTCTTTCACGCCGCCGACGTTCTCGTTCACCCCACGTATTACGATCCTTGCAGCCGCGTTGTCTTGGAGGCGATGGGGGCGGCTTTGCCCGTCGTCACGACCCGCTACGATGGTGCCTGCGAGAGGATCGAAGACGGAGTGAACGGGTTTGTGCTTGACGAGGCGGATTGTGTCCGCGCCCTGGCCGACTGCGTCGTGCGCCTGGCGGACCCGCAGCTCCGTGCGAAGATCGGCGCGGCGGCGCTGAAGGTGGCGGATGGCGTAAGCATGGAGCGGCACACTGAAGAGGTTTGCAAAGTGTACCGGGAGCTGATTGAGGCCAGGCAAGCATGTTCGTGAACGCGTGGATCCCCGTGATTCTCCTTGCGCTGGGCGCTTACCTGTTGGGCAGCGTTCCCTTCGGACTGCTCGTGGGGCGGGCACGCGGCGTCGACATCAGAACCGTGGGCAGCAAGAACATCGGTGCCACCAACGTGGGGCGGACCTTGGGGCGCTCGTGGGGCGTGCTCGTGTTCCTGGCAGACGTGCTCAAGGGATTGGTGCCCACTCTGTCGGCCGGTGTGATCCTCGTCGCCGGAGGGGACGAACCGCACCGGTCCGAAGCCGCCCGAAACCTCTGTGTTCTCGGCGTGGGAGTCGCGGCGGTGCTCGGGCACAACTACTCCGTTTTCCTGCGCTTTCGCGGCGGGAAGGGAGTGGCTACGTCGATGGGAATGGCCCTTGGGGTTTTCCCGAATCTGACTTGTGCCGCGCTGGTGGCATTCGGAGTCTGGGCGGTGGTGACCCTGACCAGCCGCTATGTGTCCCTGGGCTCGCTTTGTGCCGCGGTCACGTTTCCGCTGGCCCTGGTTCTGCTGTTCGGGCGGCAGGGGGACTTCTGGGCAAACGAATGGCCGCTGGTCGCTTGCAGCAGCCTGCTGGCCATCATGATAATCTACCGCCACCGCGGGAACATCCTGCGTCTGTGCCGCGGGACCGAACAGAAGATAGGGAAAAAGGAGTGAGGCACGCGATGACATCAGCGCGCGACAAGACACCCAAGATCGGCATCATCGGTGGAACCGGGCTTGGTGACGCACTCATCGGGAGCGAGCGGGGCGAACGGGTGGAGGTGGATACGCCGTTCGGCAAGCCGAGTTCCGCCCTGGTGTCGGCGAACTGGAACGGGGTGGACGTGGTGTTTCTGAACCGCCACGGCGACGGGCATGTGTACAACCCGTCTGCGGTGCCGTATCGGGCCAACATCTTCGCGCTCAAGACGCTTGGCGTGAGCATCATCCTGGCCAGCGGGGCGACGGGCAGTCTGCGCGACGAAATCGAGCCGGGCCACCTGGTGATTTGCGATCAGGTGATCGACAAGACCCATCGGCGAGAGGCGACCTTCTTCGACTCGGGCATTACCGTTCACGTGGAGATGGCGGATCCGTTCTGCGAGCGCGCTCGCAAGGTGCTGCTCGAAGTTTCCAACAAGATACGTTGCGAGGTCCACCATAGCGGCACGTACGTGTGCATGGAAGGCCCGCAGTTTTCCACCTGGGCCGAGTCGAACATGCACCGCGCATGGGGTGGGGACCTGATCGGTATGACGGTGATGCCCGAAGCCAAGCTGGCCCGCGAGGCGGAAATGTGCTACGCGCTGATTGCCCTACCGACCGACTACGATTGCTGGCGGCGGTCCGGTCCGGTCCTCGACAAAGGGGCCTTGCTCAAAGAGATCATTGGAAACCTCAACAAAGCCACGCAAGCCGCTACCGCGTTGATCCGGGCCGCCGTTGCGGCGCTGGCGGACATGCGCGGGGAGACGTGCCCCTGTCACCAGGCGTTGGAGCTGGCGATCTGGAGCGACAAGTCGAAGGTGGCGCCCGAAGTGGTCGAGCGGCTCGATCCGTTGATCGGGCGCTACTTTGCGGACCGGTAGCGGCCCGCGTCTTCGCGAGGCCGACGAGGATCGGCGGGGGGAGCGAGCGTTTTCCGTGGCATGAGGC
>Ga0190284_1000492_pt1 | contig 22308 bp, 13 predicted proteins | sample 48691812_MG_FD_161668 | JGI IMG/M metagenome (GOLD analysis project Ga0190284, IMG submission 161668) | Hydrothermal vent microbial mat bacterial communities from Southern Trench, Guaymas Basin, Mexico - 4869-18-1-2_MG | ecosystem: Environmental > Aquatic > Marine > Hydrothermal vents >...
ACCATTGGATTCGACAGCCGCGTAAGAGAGGTGGCTCAAAAATCTCGTTCTCACACAGTTTTTGTCAAAAATTCAATTCTCTCATATTTTCAAATCATGTCTGGCCAGCTGAGACAAAATATTGTACCAATCAGCCCAAACGCTCGTTTTTCTCACGCCCAGCGGGCTTTTCCGCTACGCCACAGCTTTAAAATGTTATGCGTGGCGCATATCAGCGACCACTCGCTACGGCAGGCTTCAAATCCTCGCCGCATAAACTTGTCAATCCCGCAGGCATCCTTGATCTGGCCGAACACCGGTTCGACCGTTTGGCCTCCAAGTTTGTAAAGTGTGTGGCAAAAATTTTTTATAAAAACGCCTGATTCCAATCGCAAGGCGGAAAATTATAAGCCATGAGAATCTTTTCGCAGTGCTCAAATCAATCCATTAGCCGCGTTATACCCACCAAACGCGTATTGTTCACTTGTCAAATTTTGTCAGGCCCGAATTGTGCAACAGACTCTGAAGAAGAAAGGATTCCAGCTCCCCGATCAGGTCGAGGACAAGCTTCGCGGGAATGACACACGGGAAGCATAATACCTTGCAAAAAGTGCGAAAGTTTACATTACTGAAAACTTAAAAAAAATTCGTGGTTCTGTTTTTTCTGTGAAAAAGTTGCATTGGCTTGGCAGGGGGGGTAGAATGTTCGCATGAGACAAAAAATTACAATCGCGATGACCATCGCAGTTGGGTCGACGTTGTCTTGGCCCGCGTCGGTTTGGGGCGTCGTCGAGGACGGCTACCAGGCCCCGAAAGCCCAGGGCACTGGTGTGCCTTGGAAGGCTGTGGTCTTGCTGGGCGTGATGCTCGTTGGTATCCTCGCAGTTGTGCTGAGAGATTCCCGCCGAACGCAAAGCCGAGCCTAGCTGTCGAATTTACTACAAGAACACAAAACTCACTATAAAGCACCTGAAGAGCATGAAGTTTTTTTATTTTGTTTCTAAAAAAATCTTCAAGTCCTTCATGAGCTTCATGGTGCAATCGATTATTGGTTTTTTATAGGAGAAACGACATGAAAAACTCGCGCAAGGTAATCATCGGTGTTCTGATCTGCCTGAATGTCGGGCTGCTTGGAGCGTTGGTTCATCTGAACACAACGCCCGCTTACGCCCAGCCCTTCCGGACGACGGACTATGTTGTGGTTACGTCGAAGGTGGCTTCGGGGTGGGACGCTCTGTGCGTTATCGACCTGGAAAAGCAGAAGCTGGTCATCTGGAAATGGGACAAGACCAAGAAACGCCTTGTCGCCCTTGGCGGCCGCGACCTGCCCAGAGATTTCAAAGTAAGACGTCCGAGCCGATGAGTTGGCGAACCATAGGAGATACGAAAATGAAAAACGACACGAACATTATAATAGTGCTTCTGATAGCGGCAGCCTGCATTTTGGGCGCGATGGCGATTGGCTCGTTCAACGCGGACAAAGCCCACGCAGCCTCGGCGGACAGAACGGCTGGTAGCGACTACATCATGATCAACGGAGCTATCAGCGACTCGATCGACCTGCTGTACGTTATCGACGTGCCAAACCGCAAGCTCCTGGCCTATGCTATAAACCCCGTGCGAAACACCGTTACCGTGGTCGATAATCGGGTCAGGCTGAGCACCGCTTTTGGCACAAGCTCCGCGGGGCGATAGCTTGTAGCACAGCCGCCCCCGGCTGTGCTATATGAAAAACCACAGCTGAGGGCTGCTATGCTGCACGTAAAAACCACAGCCGAGGGCGGCTGTGCTACACTGGACATACCAACAAACGACATCGCCCAGCGAGCGCTGGCTGGGGAGCGGTTCTCCCGCGACGAGCTACTGTCTATCGCAGCCCAGGCCCAGCAGCGGGGGGGGTGGAACCTTCTATACCAGGGGCATCTTGTGCGACAGGCCAATTTCGGCAGGGGGGTCCGGCTGTGCGCGATCGTGCCGGGCAAACTTGGCAACTGCACCGAAGACTGCCGATGGTGTGCCCAGTCAGCCTGTTCCGCGCCAGGCGTAACCGAGCCGAAACGAACTAGCTTGGACGAAATCTGCTCCGCTGCGGATGAAGCAGCCGAGCTTGGCGCGACGAATATCGGCATTGTAAACTCCGGCAAAAAACCCGCCCAGCGAGATATCGACGATGTCCTGGCTGCAGCTAATCGAGTAGACCAAGACGAAAATACGCAAATCGAACTCTGTGCCTCGCTGGGCGAAATGTCCGATAACCAGTTGGCTCAATTGTCAGCTTCGCCGATAAAGCGGTATCACCACAACCTCGAGACCTCGCGGAGATTTTTTCCGCAGATGGTTACCACTCACACCTACGACGAGAAACTCCGCACCTTGCGGCTGGCCCGGCAGGCTGGGCTTAGCATTTGCAGCGGCGGGCTTTTCGGGCTGGGCGAAACGTGGGAGGACCGCATAGACCTGGCTCTGACGCTGCGGGACGAGGTCAGCCCGGACGTCGTCCCGCTGAACTTTCTCGTGCCGATACCGGGGACGACCCTGAAAAACGCCAAGCCCTTAGCTCCGCTGGAGATTCTACGGATAATCGCTATGTATCGCATTATCATGCCCGACATCGACCTGAAAGTCGCAGGCGGCAGAGAGACAAACCTCGGCGACATGCAAAGCTGGATATTCTTCGCCGGAGCTACGAGCATTATGGTAGGAAAATATCTCACAACAGCGGGCCAATCCGCAGGCCGAGACATGAAAATGATAAAAAACATGGGCCTGCACGTCGTGGAGCAGTTTGAACCACAAAAGCCATAGCAGAACCACGAATGAACACTAATAAACACGAATTATTTCCACAACCATCCCATAGATAGCAGGAAAATGTCAATCCGCGTTTTTTAGCTCCATAGGAGGAGCGACATCTCAAACTGTTCCAAATGCCAACACAAAGATGCCGCTCCTATGGAGCTAAACATCACGCGATCGCGTTACTACAAAGATATCGCTCCTACGGAGCTATCGATCCCTCGTATTATGGAGTGGCTGCGAAACAGGCGTATTATGGAATGGCTGCGAAACAGATTATATTTTTGTAACTACTTGCAAACAATAGACTTAACGCAACATAATATATATTATCGGACCTTTTTTCCCGTAGCATGGGCATCTTGCCCATGTTTCTTTTCTGTTTTTGCTTTTACTGATTACTGAAGGTTGATAACGGATTACTTTTTATGCGTTCTTTTGCGGTAATTTCCTTCTTTTCTTTGTCATTCGTGTCCCGCGGTTATTGTTTTTGAAAAAAAATAAAAAAAATCCATTTTAGTGCTTGACGATATTCACATCTTGGGTTATTATTGAGAATGCTCAGGGAGCGGATTAGATCGCTCAGGAGTTTGCTCGTGTTGGACTGCTTGCTCGCTTTGGCTCGACATCGGCAATTCCGCAAAGTATCTTTTCCTCTTCCGCGATGTTGCTCCTTCGCCTTGCTTTGCTTTGTTGGTTGTTGAAAGAGGAGATTAAAATTTAGCTCGTGTGTCTCAGGTAGCTGCTCCGCTCAAAGTATTGGCTATCTCAGACACGAAACCGGGGCGGGATTGAGAGGAATTTGCTCTGCGTTTGCTCACGCGGAGTGTAGAAAATCGCTCAGCCCCCCCCCTGCCCCAAATGTTTTATGCGTTTTTTTTGTATGATGTGCTCAAAAGTGATTGCTCACCTGTGTTGCCCTGGAGCGATACAAAACGGCTCGCATGTTCGCCGCATTGCGACCCGATAAAGAAACTGGTCTGCTTAGGAACAGTCCCGCGAAAGAAGGAGATGTTCAGATGAAATGCTCAAAGAAGGTACTCGCATTGGCTCTTGGCGCGGTAGCTTTGCTGGCTTGCGTAGCCCCGGTGGCTGCGGACGAAGCGACAGCCGATCCAAATCTCAGAGCTCTGCGAACCGATTACGTCCGTAATTGGTATATTTTCGCCGACACGATTACCGACGGCGTACTCAAGCCTGGCGATCAGCATATCGAAACCATGAAGAACTGGTGGACGTCGCAGTCCAGCGGTACGCAACACAACGACCGTCGGGACGGGTATGGCAACGGCGTGGATCCCGCATATACATATACGGGCACAGATTACGGATGTTCTCCGACGAACCACGCTGGTATGCATAACCCCGGTGCAATTCCCGGTTGGTTGCCACAGCAAGAGGATCGCCTTGGTTTTTACATGAGCTACGCCCAGCGTGACAATGAGTTGAGGTCAAAATGGGATGCCATGACGGAGCACAGCGGCACGCTTGGTGATTTCGAAGCCGAGACCGAGGGCAACAAGAATGGCTTTGCGTTTGGGTGGGTAACCAACGCTACCAAACGCGGTGGTGATAGCAAGGTTATCGGGAACGGTACGGACCGAGGCCAAATGAAAATGGATATCTATATCCATGACGGCAAATTCAATGGCGACATTAACGACGCCAGCGGGTTTGGCTATAACGTTTCCAATCCGAACCTGTCTTCCTCAAACGACGTCAACGCGCACGCTCGCGACCCACACAGCGGGTTGTACCACATACCGCAGTTCGATGATGACGACGCTGCCAATGGTGGCACGGGAACTGGATATTCCCCAGCCTTCAACGCAGCTATGAAGGCGTGGTACGAGTACAACAGCCCGACCAAAACTAACAGCAAGAGTCTCAGCTCAGCTGACCTGGCGTCTTTGGTAGACAGCATGGATATCCGAGAAGTCCTTGCCCAGAGCATCACTGGCGGCGTTGGCAGGTGGGATGCTATTTTTGGCGACAAGACGCCCGATGAAATTAAAAAGAGTATTCTTCACGGTGGCTACGAATATCAAGATGCGTTTATGGATCGTGGTGCATACACCAATAACGCAGCTGATGGCGGCGTGATTGCAGGCCTGGGCGGCAAGGGCTTGGGAGGCGACCCGACGATCGATAACTGGGCAGACCAGCAGGTTATCCGTATCGACCTGGACCTGGCTTCTATCCTGGCAGACCAGGTAGAGGGCGAGAAACTCGACGAGATCGTGTTCTACGACTTCGGCCCCGCGGGTGACCCGAACCAGGGAGACAACACCCCCCGCGAAATCGTCTTCGGCATCGACATGGGCCGTTCCGTAGAAGATGGCCAAATCTACTGGGAAGACGGGCTTGGCGGAAAGATCTGGTTCCCCGAGAACCGAATCTACATCGCCCAGGTCGTGCCCGAACCAGCTACGATGTTGCTGCTGAGCATCGGCGGACTTGGCATCATTGTCAAACGTCGCCGAAAAATGTAGCACAGCCGCCCCCGGCTGTGGGGTGTAGCACAGCTGTGAGAGTTTGAGTGTGATTTGTTAATCTTAAACCGTTGGCCTGTCGCGCGACGGTGCAGCGAGACAACTTAGCCGGTATGGAGATAAATGCCCATCCGGTGGCTCTGCCGCTGGGCAGAAAATATAGCCGGGACAGGTAACTGAGCAGCCTGTCCCGGCGTTTTTATGCGCCGATGGGGAAATGGCAAAAAAAACTTGTATGCCAAAGGGAGTATCGGTAGCATACCCCCCTGCTGTGTGTTGTGGTGCCATGCTGTTTGTTTTTGCTGATAACTGATTACTGATAACTGTTTTTCAACAACTGATAGAAGGACTTGAGATGACTCCGCGAGAAAGAATGTTGACCGCTCTGGATATGGGCAAGCCCGACAGGCTGCCTGGCACGATTCATCAATTTCAGCCTTACTACCTCGAAAAACATCTGGGCGGAATAAGCGACATCGAAGCCTTTGAGAAGTTCGACATGGATGCCGCCATAATGTGTTGGCCGCTGGACCGGGCCGTCCTGACTGGGCCCGACTGGCAGGTCGAGTCGAAAGTTTTGCAGGAGACGCCCAACAAAGTTATCCAGCATACCATCACAACTCCCGATGGCCTGCTGAGCTATTCGACCGAACAGATTCCCGAAACCACTTATATTAAAGAGCATCTCGTGAAAAGGCCTGAGGATATTTATCTGGTCGAAAAATATATGCCCATCCCCAAGCTGGATATCGAGACGGTCAAAAAGGCCAAGGAGCGGCTTGGCGATGGCGGGATTTTGCGAGGGACTCTGCCCTACCATCAGGGCGGCGTTTGGCAGGATGCGTGCGAACTTTTCGGCACGGAAAATATGATCATGGCTGGGATGGACGACCCCGACTGGGTCGGCGAGTTCATGAAAATTCTCATGGAAAAGAAGCTCCGATTCGTCGAGGAGGAAATGAAGGACGCCCCTTACGACCTGGTCGAAAATGGCGGCGGCGCAGCCTCGACGACGGTTATCTCGCCGAAATTTTTCGAGGATTTTACCGTCCCCTACGACAAGCAGGTTCACGAGGCTCTGCACGAAAAGGGCTACAAAGTGGTCTATCACACATGCGGCGGCATGATTCCGATTTGCGAGCTTATCGTCAAAAATGGCTGTGATGCAGCCGAGACGCTGGCGCCGTCCGGCGTTGGCGGAGACGTGGACGAGCCGTCGGTAGTGAAAGAAAAAATCGGCGACAAGGTCTGCCTGATAGGTGGCCTGGACCAGTTCAATATCCTGACGAACGGCACACCGGATAAGATTCGCAAAGAAGTTTTCAGGCTATTCGAGCAGGCAGGCCAGGGCGGCGGATATATCGTAAGTGCCGCGGACCATTTCTTCGAAACCCCGCCTGAAAATCTCCAAGCCTACGCTGACGCGATCAAAGAATGTACATATTAAGCAGCTCTGTAGCACAGTCGCCCCCGGCTGTGAAAGTTTATGTCCGTTTGCAAAACCACAACCGAGGGCGGCTGTGCTGCATGATTTTTTTACTTCGGACTGATTACTTTTTTATACAGCAGGCGTTTTTCCTGCCAGGTTTTTTCGTCGCTGGGCTGGTAGGTTATCACCTCGAAAGACGCTCGCATCACTCGCCGAATGTCTGCTGGAGTTTTGAGTATCCCAAGGGCCAGGGCCTGGCCAAGCGCGTTGCCCATCGCGGTGCACTGGTCGACGCCGGCGTAGACAGCCAGGCCAGACGCATCGGCGGTGAGCTGACAGAGCAGCTTGTTTTTAATGCCCCCACCCACGAGATAAAGGCTCGCCAGCCGCTTGCCGGTAAGCTCAGCAACGGACTCCAAAGCCACGCCGTACTGCAAGGCCAGGCTCTCCAAAACGCATCGCACCAGCTCGCCCCGACTGGCGGGGGCAGCCTGTCCCGTCTTGGCGATTAGCTCCAACAACGCCTGCTCCATATCCGCCGGCGCCATCAGCGACGGGTCAGCTACGTTCACCAGCGCCTGGGTCTGGGCCGCCCGGGCCTCGGCGGTGATGCGATTATAATCCCACGGGTCGCTGGGCTTGTCCCACTTGCGACGCAGCTCTTGCACCAGCCAAAGGCCTGAAATATTCTGGGCCAGGTACCAGCCTCCGATCGTATATTCGTTCGTAAAATGCAGGTCCAAACACCGCTGGGTAGCAACGGGCTTGTCCACCATCGTTCCGAGGATGCTCCATGTTCCACAGCTGAGAAACGCCCAGTTATCCCCCACCGCCGGCACGGCTGCCAGGGCGGCGGAGGTGTCGTGTCCGCATGTCGCTATGACCGGCACGGCGTGTTTCATGCCGGTTTCCTCTTGCACCGTCTCGCTTAGCGGGCCTATAACGGTTGTCGGCTCGACGACATCGCCGAACATCTTCGGCAGGGAGAACGCGTCGATAATTTCGCGCGACCATTGGCAGTGGGTGCCCATCAGATTGCTCGTGTTGAGAATCGACATCTCCGAGACAGCCTTGCCCGTCAGGAAATAGTGAAACAAATCCGGCATGTTCAAAAACCGCTTGGCTATGCCCAGCAGCGGCGATTCGTCGCGCTGCATCGCCAGCAGTTGGAACAGCGAACTTATCGCCCAGGGTTCATACGCGGTCAGTTCGAAAACTCGTTCAGTCGACATCGTCCGGTTCGAGTAGTCGTGAATGCCGTCGGTTCTGCTGTCGCGATAGCACACCGGATTGCCCAGCAGTTTGCCGTCGCTGCCGAGCAGGCCGAAGTCCACGCCCCAGGTATCGACGCTAATGCCAGCCGGCACGACGCCGCGGCCAGCGCAGATGCCGATGCCCGCGAGCACCTCTCCCAGCAGGGCTGGGAAGTCCCAGTATATCGTGCCGCCCATGTTCACACGGCGGTTGGCGAAGCGATGGATTTCCTCCATCTCAACCTGGTCGCCGACAAGCGACACGACGACCCCCCTGCCACTCTCAGCCCCGAGATCAAAGGCTAAAAACTTATCACAGTTCGACATGTTTTCTCCGGTAACCATTCATAAAAACTACTACGAAAACGCAAAGACGAATTTCACCATGAAGTTCTTTTTTTGTTTTCTTTTTTCCGTCATTCTGAATTCGTTATTGGTTCTTAATTCAGGCTTCTTAATTCGTCATTTTCTGTCCACCCCTGGATTCCCGCCTGCGCGGGAACGACACGGGGTGGGTAGCCATGTTCGGCGTCTCATGGCTACCCCGCAAACAGCCGCGGTGTAGCCGTGCCACCCGACATGAAGGAGATAAAGATTTTAGAAACAAAAAAACTTTACGCTCTTCACGTGCTTCATGGTGAGATATGCGCTCAGCTATGTTGGCCCGTGTTTTTCAGCCAATCTACTTCCTTGGCCGTCAGTTGTCGGACATGGCCTATTTTCAGGCCTCGATCGGTTATCGGGCCTATTGCTATCCTGCACAGTCGGCGAACTTTGTGGCCCATCCGCCGCAGCAGTCGACGGATTTCGCGGTTGCGTCCCTCGGTCAGCGTCATCTCCAGAGCTGTGCTGGTCGGACTCCGACGGAGGATTTTCGTCTCGCGCACGCCGCGGGTACGCTGGCCATCGAGGTACACGCCGCAGCGGAGTTTCTCCAAGCTCTCGCCGTCGAGTCGCCCTTCGACGGTTACGCGATATGTCTTGGGCACCTCGTGGCTGGGGTGGGTCAGATGCTGGGTCAGCTCGCCGTCGTTGCTCAGCAGAATCAGGCCCGTGCTGTCGGCGTCCAGCCTGCCGACACAGTAGACCCGCTGGGGAAAATCGCCCAGCATTTCGACGAGGCACTTTCGTCCTTGCGGATCGCTGGAGGTGCACAGCACGCCCTTGGGCTTGTTGGCCAGGAGGTAGACATGCTGCTCGCTCTGATGCTTGCGGACCCGCTTGCCGTCGACGAAAATGTCGTCTCTGGCGGGGTTCACAAAGCAAGGCAGAGCTTCGACAGCCTGGTCGTTGACCACGATTCGGCCTTCGACGATCATCTCCTCGACGGCGCGTCGGCTGGCCAGGCCTGCCTGGGAAAGATACTTCTGAATGCGAACCATCCCCGGCGGAGCGGTGGTCTTTTTCGTCGTTGCCCCCCTGCCGCGACGCTTGACATGCCCAGCGGTTTTGTGCTTGCTGAAATGCGGCGGCTTGACTTTTTTTAGAGGCCCGCCCTTGTTTGAGCCAATGGCTTTCTTCGCGGGAGTTTTTTTCGCAGCGGTTTTTTTCGCAGCGGATTTCTTCGCGACCCGGGTTGATTTTTTCGCGGCTGTCGCAGCCCTGGCACCTCTTGCGGGTTTGGCGGCGCGGCTGGATTTATCGTTCGTTCTCTTGGCCATCATGCGTCCGGTAGTGTTATCTCCAGCCAGGTTGCCGGGCTGGAGTTTGGGGTTTCGTTTAGTTTCATGCAAGGCTTGGTAAGCCCGGCGGGGATGAGTATCGTCTCGCCTGCTGAGGCGGGGGTGACAGGCTCGGGCGAATCATCGCAGCGTATCTCCAGACCCTGGCCTGAGAGTATCATCAGAGCGGCACATCGGCCAGCTGGCAGCGGCGCGGCCTGGCCCGGCTGGGCGGTGCGTTTGGAGACCGTGAAGAAATCCGTTACCAGCAGCGTCTGGCCCGCGGCTCCGGGGGACACGTCGGCGGCTGGGCGAAAATGGATGCTCTGCATCGACCGGGCGATGTGTATCTCTCGGCCTCGGCCCCAGTCCGTCACGCGATAGGTCGTGTCGGACGGCGTTTGGATTTCCGCTATCACCAGGCCCGGGCCTATGGCGTGAACCGTGCCGGCTGGGATAAAATGAAAGTCGCCCGTGCGGCAGTCCACCCGGCGGGTAACCTCCTCTGCGGTGTCGGATTCGATGGCCTGCTTGTATGCCGCCGGGGTTACGCCCTCGACCAGGCCCTTGTATATGTAGCCCTCGCGCGAGTCCACGACGTACCAGCACTCGGTTTTCATCGCAGCTCCGTCGCCTATCTCGGCGGCAGTCCGGGCGTCGGGGTGAACCTGGAGCGACAGAATATCGTTGGCGTCGAGCAGTTTCAACAGCAGCGGAAATCGCCCGTTGTCCATAGCCCGGGCCTTGCCCAGCAGGCCGGGGCCCCACTTGCGGGTGATGTCCGTCAGCGTCATCCCAGCCAGCGGGCCATTGGTGGCAATGCTGACGCCCTCGGGCAAGTCAGCCAACTCCCAGCTCTCGCCGATTGGCACATCAGGCGGCAAGGCCCGACCGAACAGCCGGGCCAGGTTGCGACCGCCCCAAATTTTCTCTTTGTATACAGGCTGAAACTTCAGCGGGTAAATATCCATACCGCACTCCTTCCGTGCGGCAGCATTATACCCAATACGCAGGTGCACAGCCAGGACGGTGATGTCCGCTGGGGTGATGCCGCTGATTCGCAGGGCCTGGCCCAGGTTGGCTGGGGCGATGGCGGAGAGTTTTTCGCGGGCCTCCCAGCGGAGTTGGGAGATAGCGTGGTAGTCCAGCTCGGCGGGGATTTTCTTGGCGTCCATGTCCCCCAGCCGGGCTGCGGCAAGCTGTTGCTTGTCTATGTAACCTGCGTAAGTTGCGTCGATGGCGGTCGATGTTACCGGGCGAGGATTATCCGCCAGCAGCTGACGAAGTTCGCGGATTTGAGTCTCGTTTTTGTCATCCGCGGTTGGCTTGAGGAAATCGCCCAGCACCGATCCGGGCCTGCGGAGAAGCTCCCATATCGTTTTGCCGTCGATTTTAATCGTCCGCATAAGCTTACCAGCCCGACTAGCTGCAGCGGAATCTTTCTCAAACTTCGCCCAGCGGTCGTCGCAGACCAGCCCCGCCTCTCGCCCAATCGGCGTGAGCCTGTTGTCCGCGTTGTCCGCCCGCAAAATCAGCCTGTGTTCAGCCCGGCTCGTGAACATGCGGTAAGGCTCGGTTACGCCCTTGAGAATCAGGTCGTCTATCATCACGCCGATGTAAGCCTGGTCTCGCCGGAGTACGAGAGGCTCCAGCTGACGGATTTTCCGCACGGCGTTCAGCCCGGCAAGCAGCCCCTGAGCGGCAGCTTCCTCGTAGCCTGTCGTGCCGTTAATTTGACCAGCCAGGTACAGACCCGGCGTGGTTTTGGTTTCCAGCGTCGCGCGAAGTTGCGTCGGCTGGGCGAAGTCGTACTCCACCGCGTAGCCCATGCGGAGTATGCGGGCGTTCTCCAGCCCGGGTATCATGCGGACGAACGCCTCCTGCACATCGCTCGGCAGCGAGGTCGTAATGCCGTTGCAGTAGACCCAGTTGGTATTCTCGGGCCGGCCTTCGGGCTCGACGAAAACAAGATGGCTGTCCTTGTCGGCAAACCGCTCGACCTTGGTCTCAAACGACGGGCAGTACCTCGGCCCGGGCGAGCTTATTTGGCCCGTGTACATCGGAGCGCGGTGCATGTTGGCCCGGATGAGTTCGTGGATGGCGGGGTTGGTTTGCGTCAGCCAACACGGGATTTGTCGCACGTCCAGATGGTCGTTCATGAAGCTAAATGGCGTGGGCGTCTCGTCGCCGTCCTGGCGGATGCACCGGTCGTAGTTTATGCTGTCCGCCGCGATGCGCGGGCAGGTGCCGGTTTTTAGCCTGGCCAGTTTCAGCCCGCATTTGCGGAGCGATTCGCTGAGTTTCGTCGAGCCAGGCTCGCCATATCGACCGCCGGGCCAGGTGTCAGGCCCGTGGTGCATCACCCCGCCGAGGAACGTCCCAGCCGTAACGATAACCGCGCGACAACACAGCGTTTTTCGCGTAGCACAGTCGCCCCCGGCTGTGAGATTTTTCTGAATTATCCTCACCCCTGTCACCCCCCCCTGCTCGACCAGGATATCCGTCGCCTCAGCTTCGATGACGCTAAGGTTCGGGCAATTTCCCAGGGCGTTTTGTATCCATTTTGCGTAGTCGTGTCGGTCGGACTGGCACCGCGGGCCTCGCACAGCTGGGCCTTTGGATGCGTTGAGCATGCGGAACTGAATGCCCGTAGCGTCAGCAGCGGTGCCCATCAGTCCGCCCAGGGCGTCGATTTCCCGGACGATATGTCCCTTGCCCACCCCGCCGATAGCTGGGTTGCAAGCCATCTGGCCTACGGTGTCCATCGAGAGCGTAACCAGAGCGACCCGGGGCCCCAGCTGGGCAGACGCCCATGCAGCCTCAGCCCCGGCGTGGCCACCGCCAATGACGACGACGTCGAAAAAATCGACAATGTTCGGAATGTACGACCCATTATTCACGCGAGGATTCTACAGCAAAAGCTGTCAGTAGTCAGTAATCAGTTTACCGATAACTGATTACTGACAAGTTTTTTCATGTCTCATCATGCGGAGTTTCAGGGCCTGGCCTGCCTCGGCGCTGAAGCCGCCTGGCTTGCCGTTGGAGTAGATCACGCGATGACACGGCACGAGAAGCGGGGTTTTGTTCTTGCTCATAATCGTCGCTACTGCCCGGGCAGCGTCGGGGTTGCCGATTTCCACAGCCAGCTCGCGATAGCTCCGCGTCTGTCCAAACGGAATAGCCCGGCAGGCTCGGCTGACCTTGCCAGCGAACGAACCCGCCGACGGCAAGACACATGGCACGGCCAACAGTGCCCCGGCGTCGGTGCCGTTGAAATACGCTCGGCTGGCGGCGATGAACTCCGCAAAAGGCTCGTCACTGGACTGGGCTTGGGGATGTTCCCATTGCAGCAGGGCTAAAAGGTCGGCCATCTGGTAATGAGGCAGGACGACCCGAGCTACCCCCCCTGCTCTGCCAACAACACCGATCGGCCCCCATGCGGTCGCAAAGGCGGTGAAAAACTCAGGCCCAGCGGATGTTTTCGATTTTATCATGCCGGAGATGATAGAGCATTGGCCCGGTCAAGGCAAAAAAAATGACAGCCCGGACGCGAGCGCCGAGCTGTCTGGAAAGGAGGTGGAGATATGAAACATACCGATCTATTATGTAAACGGGAAATACCCGGTTGTATTCGATTTGTGGTTATCCCACTGATCTGACGGACTTGGCGAACTGGCACATTTTTTGGCCTATCGTTCGCAGCACTTCTCTGCCGTCAGCTGTGTGGGCCAGGCCCAGGAACTGGAAACCCAGTGAATTCTTTTGGCCTGACGTATCGCAGTGTCTAAAGTGCGCGTCGCTGTATATGGATTCTTGCCCCGGGCCGAACCCGATCCGCACGCCGACATATTGGCCTTCTTTGAGGAACGGAACCTTGTCGCCGGTAACGGTGCAGCAGAATCCGCCAGCACTGAGGTCGATCACCGAACCGGACCAGACGGGCCTGCCGTCGGTTGGGCTTGTAGGCTCGTTGTCCTTGTCGCCAGCCCAGAAACTCACTCGCACAATTCGCCCGGGCGGAACGGCGATACGGGTGAAACTTCGACGCTGCACTCGCTGCATCCGCATCGGGAAACATAGTGCCAACGCCTTGCCCGCCGAGCCGTCCTCCAGAGTTATTTCCTGCAGCCCAGCCATGCGGGCATCGCTGAGATACTTGTGATGTTTGAGCTTGAAGCTGAACGAAACTTTCTCAGCTGGGGAAAATTCATGGCTCTCCTCGCCGTTGGTATAGGGAGGTTCGAGAAGGACATGCGTATCCTGGATGGCGATAAATCGGCTATGGAAATTGACCCAGCCCCCGTTGTTGATAGAGAGCGTCAACGGAATATGCTTCCGGACAGCTAGCGTGATAGCGTCATCGATTTGTCGCATGTTCAGTTCTTGCATTGTCTTACATCCTTTAGTCTTCTGTTGTCTCATAGGCCCGCTCCGCTGGCGAACCTCCGTGCTATGTATAGTTTCGGCATTTGCGGAATTTACTTGAGTAAGCATGCCGGATTTTTCAATTTAATTTTCGTAGCTGACCGCAACTACGCAACGATTCACCATGAAGCACATGAAGAGCGTGAAGTTCTTTTTTTTGTTTTTCTTTTTTGTCATTCCCGCGAAAGCGGGAATCCATTCTTTTTCACAGCTATCCCATAGACGGCAGAAATTCGGTTGTTAGTCGCATTTTAACCAATAAATATACGGGGCTGCGGCTGGGTCTTCAGAATGTCAATCCGCATTTTTTTAGCTCCGTAGGAGCTAAAAATTCACACCGCCTTTTACTACAAAGATATCGCTCCTACGGAGCTGTCAAGCCATCTTGTTATGGGATGGCTGTGAAAAATTTTAGCAATTCTATGTTACGCCCTTTCAGGGCTTCTTCGATGGGCAATCCTTAACCCGTTGCCGGGTGGCGTGGCTAGACCGCGGCTGTTTGCGGGGTAGCCACGGGAATTCAATTCGTCACGTGGTTGCAAACACCGCAACCACGGCACCCGGCTGTTTGCGGGGTAGCCACGGGAATTCAATTCGTCACGTGGTTGCAAACACCGCAACCACGGCACCCGGCCGGCGCGAAATTTTTAACAATCCTATGTTTCGCCCTTTCAGGGCTGCTTGTTGAAAAGGCATTCTGATCCCGCCCCAAATTTATGCCGCACTCCGCCGACATTTTTCGCCGGAATTTTCCCGCCATTTTTCGTGGCCTTGTGGTATGATGGTGGATTGCAAAACGCGAACGAAAGGATTTTTGAAATATGTGTGGAATAGTTGGATATGTCGGGCCTAAAAATGCGTCCTCCGTTCTTATCGAGGGCCTGAAGAGGCTGGAGTATCGCGGGTACGATTCCTCCGGGCTGTGCGTCGTGGGCGGAGACGGGTTGCACGTCAGCAAATGCCCAGGGCGAATCGTGAACCTGGAAGAAAAAATCGCCGGCGACAAGGGCATCGCCGCTGGCAGCATCGGCATTGCCCACACCCGCTGGGCGACCCATGGCGGGCCCAGCGAGAAAAACGCCCACCCGCACTTCAGCAACGATGGCCGAATCGCCCTGGTGCACAACGGCATTATCGAAAACTGCTCGACGCTGCGAAAATACCTGGAATCCAAGGGCTATGAGTTCCTCAGCGAGACCGACACGGAAGTCCTCGTGCACCTGGTGGACGAATTTTACCGCGGCGACGAAGCCCAGACGCTCGAGCAGGCTTTGCAGTTGGCCCTGGGCGAAGCCACCGGCGCGTACGGCCTGGCTGTGGTCTGCGCCGATGAGCCAGACAAAATCGTCGTCGCCCGCCGAGGCAGCCCGCTGATTATCGGCGTGGGCCAAAACGAATACGTCATCGCCTCCGACGCCTCTGCCATCATCGAGCACACCGCCAACGTCGTGTATCTCAACGACAACGAGATGGCTATCCTCACCCGCGATGGCATGAGGACGATGACCATCGACAATGTTCCGGTAACGAAGGAAGTTCAGCAGATCGAGTGGAGCATCGAGCAGATAGCCAAGGACAACTACGATCACTTCATGCTCAAGGAGATAATGGAGCAGCCCGAAAGTGCAAGCCAAGCCATGTCAGGCCGGCTTGATATGCGGGAGATGCGGGTCGTCCTGGGCGGGCTGGAACCAGCTGTGCGCGACCTGGCCCGGACGCGCAGGCTGATTTTCACCGCTTGCGGCACAGCCTGGCATGCGGGGCTGGTGGGCGAGTTCCTGTTCGAAGACCTCGCGAAAATCCCCACCGAAGTCGAATACGCCAGCGAGTTCCGATATCGCAACCCCATCGTCGACAGCAACACCTGCGTCATCGCCGTCAGCCAGTCCGGCGAAACCGCTGACACCCTGGCTGCGATCCGCGAAGCCAAGGAAAAAGGAGCTATGACGCTAGGCCTCGTGAACGCGGTCGGCTCGACCATCGCGCGAGAGACCGACGCGGGGGTCTACCTCCATGCCGGGCCTGAAATCGGCGTCGCGTCGACCAAGGCTTTCACCAGCCACGTTATCACCGAAATTCTCATAGCACTGCTGCTGGGCCGAAAGCGGTTCATGTCGCAGCAGACCCTGGCCAACTATATCAACGAGCTGGCTGCGATTCCCGACAAAATCGCGAAGGTGCTAAAGCAGTCCGAACAGATACAAGCCATCGCGGATGAATACTGCAAGAATGAAAATTGGCTGTTTCTGGGTCGCGGCTATAATTATCCCATCGCGTTGGAGGGTGCGTTGAAGCTCAAGGAGATTAGCTACATTCACGCCGAGGGCCTGCCCGCTGCGGAGATGAAGCACGGGCCTATCGCCCTGATTCACGACGGCATGCCCGCGGTTTTTATCGCGACGCGGTGCAGCACCTACGACAAAATCATCGGCAACATCGAGGAAATCCGCGCCCGCAAGGGCCATACTATCGTCGTAGCTACCGAGGGCGACGAGGAGATCAAAAAGTACGCCCAGCACGTGGTATACGTGCCCGAAGCTCCCGAAGCTCTTCAGCCCCTGCTGACGGTAATCCCACTACAACTCCTAGCCTACCACGCCGCGGTAGCAAGAGGCTGCAACGTAGACAAACCCCGAAACCTAGCCAAAAGCGTGACGGTGGAATAGGGGTTAGGCAATAGGGATTAGGCAAGTAGGGAATAGGGAAAACGGCAAGCAGGCATCCCAATACCTCGGGACGCCACCCGTCTAAACTTAGGCCTTTGGAACCAACTTCTTTGCCTGCAAAATTTGCCATTCTTTCTGGTCGTGATGTGGCATAAATAGGCGTATGTATGAGCGAGGCTTTACCCCTTCAAATTGGGAAATTGTAACACCTGGCATGTAAAGATCGGAATGAGCTTTCGGGTAAGGCTCTGTATACACAACTTTTTTGATTCCTACTTGATGTGTTTTTTTTGCACATAAGGTGCAAGGCTGTGCGGTAGAATATAAAGTCGCGCCTTCAAGGCCTACCCCACCAATTCGGGAACTCTGCAGAATGGCGTTTTCTTCTGCATGTAGCGCAAGGCAGAATTCAAGTTGGTGTAAATTCCCTCTATTGACCAGTTCTTTTGCCATATATTCCGTAAAGGGTTTCATATGCGATTCTGGAATGATCTGCTTTTCCTTTGGAATTTCGCTAATGAAAGATTCTAATGCCCTCTGCATTTTTGGAACCGAAGTTATCATTGTCATAATATCTTTAAAGCAAAAGCTAAATTGTTCAGTACTAATTGTAGAGTCACCAACTTGAGTCTTCATCCTGCCCAGCAGATATTTACGACATTTGTTGGCATTATCAAATCCAAGAGCCTTGATTAAAGGAGTGAATTGTTCTTCGCATTGATGTAAATCTTCAATAACTCGATGTCCGCAACTTATTTTGTTGTGGGAACCAACATCGTTCCATCCTGCCCCAATAACAAAACCCTGTTTTCCTACAACAATTGCACCTACCTGCCGGCAGACACAATTCGACTTCATAGCCATAGTGTAGGCCATGTTCATAAAGACTTCATCCGTACCAGGTTTGGTACAGCCTGGACTTAAAATCAAGCAAAGATAACGAATAATTTTCTTATAAAGATCATCCTTAGTTGATTCATTGTTGATCGCAATGTCAGATATTTTAACGCACTCCGGTACTTTTTGCATATACAGGGAGCCCTCTGGCCGCTTAATTTCATCACCCGAATCACGGGTATCCGCAGCTTTAAATAGCTCAGGGGCAACATCCTCGCCAAGTCGTTCTACCCAACTATTATTAGGACTAAGAAAACGTTCTTTTCGTTTCCCTACGCCAGCATAAAGACTGATTAGGGTGAAATTTGCGAATTCATTGCGGAGATAAATGGCCTCGTAAGGATTTCTAATACAATCAATTATGAAAAAAGCGGCTATTTTGGTTTTGTAGAAGAGACGACATATCTGGGTAATATCTCGTGCGAGCAGAGCGGAATTTTTTATTTCAACCCTAGAACTAGAATCAAAGGGATTTCCCGTTTTTCTCAGATTATTTCCAAGATCTTGGAGTATTTTGATGTAGCCTTTGGTGTGTTTTTCCCTAAAGTCTTGCTTGATTCTACTAGCCAGACCATGAAGTATTCCAAATTTCATCACAAACCTATCATATTCATCTGGACACATGTCACGCTGAAGGTCATCGTAGAGGGTAGAAAATTTGGAAATACCTATTTTATCTAAAATCTTCTCTCTTTTTTCGACATTAGTTCTTATAATTCCTGCTAGCTTGCGATAATTTCCAGCTATTTTATCCAGTCGATAATCTTTTTTTTCCAAGGTTAAAATAGCGTGAAAAACGATTAAATCAGACATTGATAAGGTTCTGAATAAGTGTCCTTTCACCCCAAAATATGGTTGCAGAAATTCAAGTGCTCTATATGCCTCACGTTGTTCCAGTGCATCTTTGAGTTTTGTGCGATCAGACGATTTTTCGTCATCTGACTGCTCCTCCTTCTTTTTAAAGTGATTATATACACCTTGATTAATAACATCCCATGCCAGGCCTAACTTTGGTTGGTTGCTGTCATCAAGAACCTCACTATTTCCTAGAAATTCAAGTATTTTACTGTTTTCTCGGTGGCCTCCATGCTTATCAAAGAAATGACTAAGTGTAGAACAACCACTTCCTATGGGCCCTGTCAGTCCAATAATTCGTAACTGCGGAAAACTCTCTTTGGGATCGTGCATTTTGTACTCCCCATAATTATCACTTTTAAAATTTAATTCAACCAAACCAAAGGCTAACAAGATTCCTACAAGCAAGTCAAGTCAATTCCGTCTGCGCATGAAAAAGCCCCGGCTTTTTGGGCCGGGGCTTTTTTTCGCGATTTCTCGCGGTAATAAGAAACAGTGAGTTGTCCTCGATACATGTCGCCATGTATCTACCCCGCACCATTACAGTGCGAGACGAGATCGTGCTGACCATACCGGCGATGCAGATCGCTCTGCGACAGGGGGTTGCCTCATCCCGAAGGACGAGTCCTGCATTCGCCATGTCTAGATATATCCTCTAGAAAGGAGGTGATCCAGCCGCAGGTTCCCCTACGGCTACCTTGTTACGACTTAGTCCCAGTCACCGATCTCACCTTCGGCAGGGTTGAAATACCCCGACTTCGGGTGCTACCAGCTTCCATGACTTGACGGGCGGTGTGTACAAGGCTCAGGAACACATTCACCGCGTCACGCTGATACGCGATTACTAGCGATTCCGACTTCATGAAGTCGAGTTGCAGACTTCAATCCGAACTGGGGCGTGTTTTTTCCGATTTGCTCCACCTCACGGTCTTGCGTCGGTTTGTACACGCCATTGTAGCACGTTTGCAGCCCTGGGCATAAAGGCCATGAGGACTTGACGTCATCCCCACCTTCCTCCGGTTTGACACCGGCAGTCTCTTTAGAGTCCCCGACATTACTCGCTGGCAACTAAAGACAAGGGTTTCGCTCGTTACGGGACTTAACCCAACATCTCACGACACGAGCTGACGACAGCCATGCAGCACCTGTACAAGTTTCACCCCGAAGGGCAACCCGACCTGTTTCCAGGAGGGTATCCAAGTATGTCAAGCCCAGGATAAGGTTCTTCGCGTTGCATCGAATTAAGCAACATGCTCCACCGCTTGTGTGAGCCCCCGTCAATTCCTTTGAGTTTTAGCCTTGCGACCGTACTCCCCAGGCGGTGAACTTACCGTTTTCATTTCGGTCAGAAATCCGTCAGAGAACCTCCGACCTAGTTCACATCGTTTAGGGCCAGGACTACCGGGGTATCTAATCCCGTTCGCTCCCCTGGCTTTCGCATCTCAGCGTCAGGACAGGCCCAGCAACTCGCCTTCGCCTCTGGCGTTCCTCTTGATATCTACGCATTCCACCGCTCCACCAAGAGTTCCAGTTGCCCCTACCTGCCTCAAGATTATCAGTTCGCTCAGCAATTCCTCGGTTAAGCCGAGGGCTTTCACAAAACGCTTGATAATCCGCCTACATGCTCTTTAAGCCCAGTGATTCCGAACAACGCTCGCCACCTTCGTCTTACCGCGGCTGCTGGCACGAAGTTAGCCGTGGCTTCCTCTGGGATTCCTCAACGCAAGAGGGTATTAACCTCTATTGCTTGGTAGTCCCTGACAGTAGTTTACATCCCGAGGGACTTCGTCCTACACGCGGCGTCGCTGGATCAAGCTTTCGCTCATTGTCCAATATTCGTTACTGCAGCCTCCCGTAGGAGTCTGGGCAGTGTCTCAGTCCCAATGCGCCGGATCAACCTCTCAGTCCCGGTACCCGTCGTTGCCTTGGTGAGCCATTACCTCACCAACTAGCTGATAGGACTTGGGCCGCTCCCACGCCAGCAGGCCCAGCACTTTAATCCCCCCTGCCGACATCCGTCCATAAAGAACAGACTCGACCAGGGATTAAAGTGCTGGGTCCCCACCCTTTGACCACTATGCCCAAGAGCACAGTGGTATCATCCGGTATTACCTGCAGTTTCCCACAGCTATCCCGGTGCACGGGGTACGTTACCCAAGTATTCCTCGCCCTTTCGCCACTCTAATCGCTCCCCGAAGGGAACTTTCGCGTTCGACTTGCATGTTTTAGCCACGCCGCCAGCGTTCGTTCTGAGCCAGGATCAAACTCTTCACTTAATATCGTTTGAAACCGCCGAAGCGGTGTTCATTCGAAGAAAGGGTTTGCCTGATCGGGTCCATTTAGGGGCGGACCCGATTTGTCTCCCATTCGTATAAATACGAACAGGAAGGCATGTCGATTCGATAAATCGAATCTATAAACTCAAAATCCTTATTAACAAGGGCCAATTTTAAAATTTAAAAATTGGCTGTACTTGTAGTAGTCACGAGGATTTTAAGCAGCCTATCCACCAAAGAATGGATTGGCCTGGATATTTTATCCTGGCCCGGACGGTCGTGACGACCAGTTCCGAACCAAGCCACTTCCTCGCGACAACTCACTGTTCACTTTTCAAATAGCGTTTGCAAAAACTACTCAACCCTGGCCTATCGCCAAGGTCGTCGCCAGCGGGGGTTTGCGTTGCACTGCTCAACCGCCATCAGCGACGAGGGGAAGAAGATATCGTCATCGGCAAGCTTCGTCAACAACTCTTTTCGATTTTTTTAATTTTTTTTTCAGGGGGCATTTTCAAGCCAACCGAACCAGGCTGCCAATGCCAACTGTGCCCTGCTATTATAGGGTAAATCAACAACCAATTCAATGCTATTCGCCAATAAAAAAAAAGAAACTACCCCGACAAATCGGAAGAAAATTCTCGAAGAAACACAAAAATAAAAAATAATATCGCGCCGCACTCAACAAATACCCGCCAAACTTTTTACATGGATAGGCAGGATGAGTTTTAAAACCCTATATATACCACAGCCATCTTGTTATGGGATGGCCGTGTGAAGAAAGAAAAAGACTGGATTCCCGCTTTCGCGGGAATGACATGTGGGGAGTATAGCCCAGTGCCGTGGTTGCTGATGGGTATAAAAATGGCGACGGGCGCCTCGTGGACGCCCGCCGCCGGACAGAAAGGATGAAAATTGTGAAACAGTACAAGCAAACAGCTATCTCGCAGAGCCGCTGAGTCCGCAGAGAAAAGATTTTTGATTTTATCTTTCCTCTGCGACTCTGCGAGAGATAAATCTCTACAAAAAGCTATCTCGCAGAGCCGCTGAGTCCGCAGAGAAAAGATTTTAATTTATCTTTCCTCTGCGTTCTCTGCGACTCTGCGAGAAATAAATCTTTACTTCCTGCGTCTGCGTACCAACGCCAACAGCCCGCCGATGCCCAGCAAACTCATCGTCGCCGGCTCGGGGGTGTAGACACGAACTTCCTGGGCTGCGAGGAAATCATCGTCTTCCTGAGTCCAATTCACCGTGCCACCCGGGTTGCCTATGATGCGAATGCCATAGACGCCATTGGCAGCCGTATCCAAGGTGAAGCGATAGGTGTTGCCACTTGCAACCGATCCGGACGAGGTATCCGTGGCGTCAGTTTCGTAATCATTCGTGGAACTGACCGTAGTCCAGATGTCATCGTCGTTGTTGGGTTGCTGGCCAGAACCGGTGCTGCCATTCACGAAGCGGGTATAACCGTTAATCGTGTTACTGGTCGTAATCTGGACAATCGGGGTACTCTCGAACCAGCCACCATCACCATAAACCTGTGCGTCGAACTCTATGGCAACCACGCCGTTTTGGGCAGTGG
>Ga0190284_1000493_pt1 | contig 22274 bp, 20 predicted proteins | sample 48691812_MG_FD_161668 | JGI IMG/M metagenome (GOLD analysis project Ga0190284, IMG submission 161668) | Hydrothermal vent microbial mat bacterial communities from Southern Trench, Guaymas Basin, Mexico - 4869-18-1-2_MG | ecosystem: Environmental > Aquatic > Marine > Hydrothermal vents >...
ACATTTCCTGAACCTTTTCTGCTAATGGATTATCGGCAGGTCTGATATCCCCTTCATTCTGATGCATGCGAAAAAACTTCTTGACAACCTAGTTTATTTATGAAATGTGAAGTATCAGATTGTTTGCATAAAATATAAAACTTTTTATTTTTGAATTAGCCATGTGCGCCAAAGGTATAAGAAATGGACAGTGCTCGCCGTCGATTGCATAGTCATTTATAAACCGGTTACAAAGAATCGTTATGGCATTTTAAATCATTGTGAATATCCCATCCATACCGGAAAGCTGGAGGGGGTTAAAAAATAAAGGTCATTAAACGGAAAGCCTATGGGTTCCATGACCTACGCTACTTTACGTTAAAAATCTATCAGGCTTTCTACTACTAAATCACAGAAGAACCAATTTTTTTAAGAAAGAATCAAAAAAACACTTGACAATTTATCGGGACCTGACTTAGCATGTCAAGTGTAAGGTGTAGGATGTGATGTTTCAGACATTTTAAGCAGAATAATTTTTACTCTGCATAAGGAAAGGCGTTAGCGGTTGAATTGTAAACCTCATCAACAAAGTTCAGGCGAAACGGTCTCGACTCTGTTAAGGCCAGGTAAAATCGGTATCAGCATACTCCTATTTCTATGGTAATTCTATTGGAGGATATCAATGAATGACACTTTTTTAGGTTCCATTAGGGTTCGGACTAACGGTAAGTTGGCGACTCTGATCGGTATTCCACTGATCATCGTTCTATTTCTGGTAATTATCCTCAACCGCTCGGAAGAGTTTGAGCTTATCGATTTCATCATCGATTATCTACCGTTGTTTCAGTTTGCCACCCTGGCGCTTTTGCTGTTCTCAGGTTTTCCGGTAGCCTTTGTTCTGGGCGGGGTGACCCTGTTATTCGGAGTTATCGGCATTACTTTGGACGTCTTTCAGCCCATCGAATTTTTCAATTTCGTACCCCGAATCTGGGGACAGGCAGCGGAAAACCTGATCTTGGTAGCCATTCCCACCTTCGTGTATATGGGAGTGATGATGGAGCGAAGCGGGGTTGCTGATAGGCTGCTCTTCGTGGTCCAGGTATTACTGCGCAAAGTGCCTGGCTCGCTGTCCTTGGCCGTGACCGTGATGGGTACCATTCTGGCCGCCATGACCGGGATCATCGGGGCGTCGGTAACCATGATGACGGCCATGGCGCTTCCCACCATGCTGAAACAGGGCTACAACAAAGCCCTGGCCTGCGGCACCATTGCAGCATCCGGAACCTTAGGGATTCTGATCCCCCCCAGCATCATGTTGATTGTCATGGCCGAGCTACTGGTGGTTCCCGTGGGAAGCCTCTTCATGGCCGCACTGGGACCCGGTGTTCTTCTTTCCGGACTCTATCTCACCTACATTTCGCTGGTTGCCCGATTCAAACCGCATATGACGCCGCCTCTGCCGCCGGATACACTGAATGTACACAAGAAAGAGAAAGTCTCCCTGGTTTTTAAAGGTTTTTTACCGCCAGCGTTCTTGCTAATCATGGTTAAGGGGTCCATCCTGTTTGGCTGGGCCACGCCCAGTGAAGCCGGTGCTGTGGGCGCTTTCGGTGCCTGTGTACTGGCGGCCACGGCTGGCCGGTTTAAATGGAAAATTGTACGGGAAGTTAATTACAGTGTTGCACTCACTGTCGCCATGATTTTTTTTATTGTGATCTCCGCCACTTGTTTCGCTTACGTGTTCCGCTCCTTGGGTGGGGACGACGTGGTATCGGAATTGATCCTGTCTGCCGGCCTCGGCTCCTGGGGGCTGCTGTTCCTGATTATGTGCATTGTGTTCCTCCTGGGCTTTTTCCTGGATTGGATCGAGATCACACTGATCATCCTGCCCATCTTTGCGCCTCTGGTGGCGAGCTTCGACTTCAGCGGCCATGTACCTATCATGGGACTTCAGGGAAACGAGGTCACGTTATGGTTCACCGTTCTGCTTGCCGTGAACCTTCAAACCTCGTTTCTGACGCCGCCCTTTGGATTCGCGCTGTTTTTTATGAAGAGTCTGGCACCGCCCGAAGTGACCATCAGCGATATTTATGTCGGAATTATTCCGTTTGTCTGCATCCAGTTGATAGGACTGATTTTATGTTTGGTCTTCCCGATGTTGGTTCTCTGGTTGCCGTCATCGATTTTCGGATAACCATAAAATGATGATTTTTCAAAATAACCCAATGTAAACAGGAGTAAATCATGCTGGTTGATGCCATGATCAAGCTCAGTCTAAGGCTAAAAAAATATATCAACAAGTTCGGAGAAATCGGTTCTTTTTTTATTCTACCGCTGGTTTTCATCACCATGTGGGATGTGATCGTGCGAAAACTCGGGGGAATACAGTACTGGCTGATCGTCAATTTCGGTTCCATATTCGAATCCACCAAGATCCAGGAATGGGAGTGGCATTTCCATACCATACTGTTCTGCCTGGTGCTGGGATACGGATTTGTCAACAACCGGCATGTCCGGGTGGATCTGATCCGGGGAAAGCTGTCCGGCCGTACGCAGGCCTGGATCGAGTTGATCGGCTGCACCTTTGCCTTGATCCCCTTCTGTCTGGTTATCGGATATTTCGGACTTATTGCTGTTATCGACTCTTATCAAATGGGAGAAGTGTCCGCCTCCCTGGTAGGCCTGGGCCACCGCTGGGCGATCCGATCTGTCCTGGTGATCGGCATTGTGGTTGCCGGCCTGGCAGGTTTTGCGGTCTCGCTGCAGGCATTTGTTTATCTGTTCGGACCGAAGGAGGTCAGGTTCGAGCTGATGACCCTCGATTGGCCGGAGGACCTGGAAAAGAAAGCGTCTCGGGTAAGAAGAAGGAAAGCGGACAAAGCAAAGGCTAAGTAACATTTCTATAAACGTATAATTTGAAAAGGAGAATTGATCATGAAAATGTACAATGTCTTGATGAAAACCACCGTGCTAGGTTTGGTCTGTTTGTTGGCCATCACACTGTTCACCGGCATATCCGAAGCGAAGAAGATACGCTGGAAAATGCAAAGCGCATACGGCGCGAATTTGCCCCATCTCGGACCCCCTGCTTTGCGTTTTTCAAATGATGTCAAGGTTATGTCCAACGGCGAACTGAATCTCAAATTCTTCGAGCCCAACGCCCTGGTGCCGACAATGGATATCTTTGACGCGGTCTCCAAAGGATCGATCGATTGTGCCTGGACATCCCCTGGTTTCAGTGTCGGCAAAATCCCGGCGGTTTCCTTCTTCGCTTCGGTGCCCTTCGGTCCGGGATTCGGTGAGTTTCGGGCCTGGTACCTGTTTGGCGGCGGCAGAGAGTTGCACCAGGAACTTCTTGCCAAATACAATTTGATTTCCTTTGCGAACGTAGGCTTGGGGCCTGAGACCTCCGGCTGGTTTCGCAAAGAGATCACCTCACCGGAACAACTCAGGGGCCTGAAAATGCGCTTTTTCGGCCTGGGCGCCAAAGTGATGCAGAAAATGGGAGTGAGCACCCAATTGCTGGCGGGCGGTGACATCTATCCTGCCCTGGAAAAAGGCGTGATCGACGCCACCGAGTTCTCTATGCCCGATATGGATATCGCATACGGATTCTACCAGATCGCCAAGTACAACTACTTTCCGGGTTGGCACTCGCAGATTTCCTTCACCGAAGTGCTGTTCAACAAGAAAAAATTTGAGGCCCTGTCCAAGGCGCAGCAGCGGATTATCAAGGTTGCCGCCGGCAATCAGGTTCAGTATACCTATGCTGAAACCGAGGCCATGAATTTTTCGGCCATGCATAAAATGGTCAATAAACATGGCGTTAAAATCAGGCGCTGGCCGGATTCCACACTGAAACTATTTGAGCAAGCGTGGACTGATGTGGTTAAAGAAGAATCCAAAAAGGATCCGGTGTTCAAAAAAGTGGCGGACAGCTATTTTGGCTTCCGTAAGAACTACAGAATCTGGAAAAGGGCCCAGACACTGAAGTCCACGTACCTGGATTAATTATCCGTTTGCAGTTGGATTCAACGAATCCGATGAGTCAAATTGGATCCACCGGAACCCGTCTTACGCAGTTAACAATAAACGGGTTCCGGTATCACCCATCGATAATAAGAAGGATAATTTGAGCCATACTTTCATTTCATACCGCTTCCATCATTGTTGTACTGCTTATTATTTATATAACATGGTTATCCCTATGGCTGCCTAACATGTTCTTTCGATAAATCGGTGGCGGAATCAGAGGTTTTGGGAAGGAGGTGATAAAGAAGAATCCGGCGAGAACAAGGATAGAGTAGAGGTTTATAATCATTTAACAAAAGAGGAGTAAAAATGAGACTGAAGGATCAAGTGGTGATTGTTACCGGTGGTGCTGGAGGCATCGGCAGTGAAACGTGCGCGTTATTTGTACAGGAAGGCGCCAAAGTCGTCATTGCTGAATTGTATGCGGATGACGCCACCCAGATCGCCGAAGAATTCAAGTCCAAAGGCCATGAAGTCGAAGTGATAGCAACCAATGTCTGTCAATTTGAAGACGCTGAAAAAATGGCTAAAACGACTTTGGATAAATTTGGGCGTATCGATGTCCTGGTTAATGTGGCGGGTGGTTCAGCCGGAAGGTTTATCAAGACCGACTATAGTAATTTCGCTGAATCATTTCCCGATCGGTGGCATGAAATAATAAATTTGAATTTATACGGGACTTTGAACTGCACCCGTGCCGTACTCCCATATATGGTTCAAAATCGGCGGGGTAAAATCGTCAATTTGTCTTCGGCTGCCGGGATGATCGGCATGCAGCGTTACGCCGCGTACGCTGCGGCCAAGGCTGGTGTAATCGGGTTCACCAAATCCGTAGCCAAAGAAGTGGCCCATATGGGAATCTGTATCAATTCGGTGGCGCCGGGTGTGATTGGGACCCTCAGGGTTCAGAACAACATGAAAAAAGATACTACTCTGAAGGACTGGATCGATGGGATACCCTATGGTCGGCTTGGCAAACCGGAAGAAGTCGCCCGGGCTATACTGTTCTTGTCCACCAGTGATTCTGATTACATTACTGGTGAAAACATTCCTGTGACCGGCGGTATGCTTCTGGGGCCCAAGGGATATTAACATGAATTATAAGGCCGGCCGGAGGCCGCGGGGAGACTGCTGAATGTATCTCCGGTCTCCGGTAGACCGGCAATCGAGTGCTAAAAAATCAATTGATGGGATTTTGTTACACTGGGCGGACCAAATGCTATATAAAGGAGGCTCACATGGATCTGAAACTTAATGGTAAAACAGCCGTAATTACTGGGGGTAGCGCCGGGATCGGCCTGGCAGTAGCCAAAGCTCTGTGTCGGGAAGGCGCCAATGTGGTTCTGGCCGCCCATGCCATGGTTGAAAAAGCGGTTCGAGAGGTCCGGGAAACGAGTTCCGCTGATGAAGCGGGCGTATCAGGGATCGAAATCGATCTGATGGAGGCAGGCCAGGCCCAGGCAGTCGCGGACCATGCTCTCAACCGATTCAAACGGATCGACATACTGGTCAATTGTGCTGGCGCTGCCAAGGCCGGATCGTTCCTGGAATTGACAGATGACGAATTTCTGGACGCTTGGAAGCTGAAGCTTCTCGGCTATATTCGCATGGTCCGAGCTGTCTTGCCCCAAATGATGGGACAAAGAGACGGTCGCATAGTCAATATTATCGGTGCCGGCGGCAAAACGCCTGTACCGACCTTTCTGACCGGCAGCACGGTCAACGCTGCCCTGATAAATTTCACCCGTGGATTGAGCAAAGAGATTGCCAAACACAATATCCGAATCGTCGCTGTTTCCCCAACGGCAACGGAAACCGAACGGGCGATCCAGCTGGCGGAACAGACCGCCCGTGCTCGAGATATCAGCGTGGAAGAGGTGAAAGCAGAAACCACCAGCAGCATTCCTTTGGGACGAATGGTCAAGCCGATTGAGATTGCCGATTTGGTTGCGTTTTTAGTTTCAGACCGGGCCGCGGCTGTAACAGGAGCGGAAATATTGATTGACGGGGGCCAGACGCCGGGCATATGATTTTTTATTTAGAAATTTTAAATCATATCCAAATTAGTATCGGGCCTTGCGGCTGCAATAACTACCGCTGAAATCATGATCGACGGTGGGCAACCAACTGGAATATAATAATTTTCTAAACGAGCACTGAAAAGGAGGATAATGTTTATATGAAACATGTTAAAGAGCATGAGATAAAAGGTGAGCGTTTTGAGAAACCCTATGCTCGCGTGGTCAAGCATATCGCAGCCCCTTGGACGTTAGGTACCGCCAAAATGTGGCTTGGTACGTCAACAATCGACCCGAATAGCTGCTCAAATCCGCATACCCATAGTGATCAAGAAGAAATTTATTATGTAGTTTCAGGATATGGACAGATCCGAGTCGGGGATGAGGTGGCAGATGTTGGTCCGGGTAGTTGCGTTTTAGTCCCTATCGGACAGGAGCATCAACTTATCAATAAACATGATGAAACACTGAAAGTAGTTGCGGTCATATCGCCGCCGTTTGAATTGAACCAGTTTGATGCGGTTCACTTGAAAAAGAAATAGGCACATCCAATACGCCGCTTCAGTTTTGCACTGGCGCCCCGTTGAAAAAATTGACTCATGGATTTTGCCTTAAGGTGAATTTCTATATCACGGTGTCTTTGTCCTGCGTCGCAAAGCAAGAACAATCCTTAACCAGATTTTGAATATGAATTATAACCGCTTTTTTTGCTTTTTTTGCGTTACGTTGAGACAGTGCATCAAGAATATTTTTATGTTCCTCATCCGTATTCGGCAGTTTCCCCATATTGCGGTTCAGCAAACGGAAACGAACAACCTGCATATGGGCATTGAGGTTATTATAAAAATTGAGAAGGCGGCTGTTTCCAAATATCTGAAAGAATGAAAGGTGAAACTGGCTGTCACATTTCATAAATTCTTTGTAGCTTTCAAAGTCATCTTGATTGACGGCAAACGATATGCTCTCTTTATAATTTTTCTCAATAATGTCCAATTGCTTGTCTGAAAGTTTCTCGGCAATTTCTTCAATAACTGCAGATTCTAGAATAATTCGCGATTGCAAGATTTCATGAATGTCAGCTTCCGTGATGTTTTTAACATAAGAGCCAATCCGCGATGTGATTTCAACTAGCCCTTCCCCTGAGAGCCGGGCAAGGGCGTCTTTGATAGGCGTTTGGCTGGTCCCTAAGGTTTTACTAAGGTTTTTAATGTCGAGTTTATGTCCGGCAGGAAAGGTAAAGTCGATGATATTCTGCTTGATGTAATTGTAAACTTTTTCATTAATATTGGTTACGTCAATAATAGTAGAAGCCATGATCTTTTCTCCTAATTGTCTAAAAACCGAATTTTGTGAAAGTATTTAAATATATTACGTTTGATATGTGAAATCTGACACATAAGTATATCTTTGTCAAGATTTTTTACGATTCTCAGGATAGTACAGTATCTTTCACATTTCCTGAACCTTTTCTGCTAATGGATTATCGGCAGGTCTGGTATCCCCTTCATTCTGATGCATGCGAAAAAACTTCTTGACAACCTAGTTTATTTATGAAATGTGAAGTATCAGATTGTTTGCATTAAATATAAAACTTTTTATTTTTGAAACAGCCATGTGCGCCAAAGGTGTAAGAAATGGACAGTGCTCGCCGTCGATTGCATAGCATCCTGCAATACGTGACTATGAGAGCTTAGTTAGAAACTGTTCATTTGAGAATACCAAAGTGCGGGAAGAAAATTTAGATCGGTATTTTCCGGATGTTAAAGCCATGACTGGTTAGATAGATCATATGAGTATTATTTCTTTCCATAATGCGATCTTGGATAAAGATAAAAAGATTGATTTTCGAAATATTGTCGTTGAAAAAATGATTGACAAAATAAAGTAATCTGGCGGCACATATTTTGATCCTTTTAGAAGGATTAATGTTTTTGCAAAAAAATAGGCAGCTAAAATGCGCTGCACCGGAATTTCACTTCGCTTCACTTCGTGAAACCCGGTGAGAATGGTCGTTATGCGCGCTGGGCCGCGACAAGACGTGATACAGCGTCCTAACCAATCATGTGGAGGGTCTGATGATCGTAAAAGCAGGGTCGAAAGGTTACAACAAGGTTCTCGAGGGCGTCACAATCAAGAACCTTGTGCACGGAGAGAAAACGCACCTAATACAAGTCAAGCTCAAGAAAGGAACGGTTGTTCCAGAACATCAACACCATCAGGAACAAAGCGGTTATATGATTTCAGGAAGCCTGAGATTTTTCAGAGGTAAGGAAGAAGCTATCGCTTTGCCCGGCGATAGCTGGGTCTTCGCTGGTGAAACACCGCATGGAGCAGAAGCCCTGGAGGACACTGTCGTTATCGAGTTGTTCTCGCCAGTGAGGGAAGACTATCTGAAGCTGTGATATCTGGAAAACAGAGATCCCTCTTGCGACCCAACAACTCGTTGTGGCGAATCCGCACTCGTGTCGAGTTCTTTGATATTGGTTACGTCAATAATAGTAGAAGCCATGATCTTTTCTCCTAATTGTCTAAAAACTGCATTTTGTGAAAGTATTTAAATATATTACGTTTGATATGTGAAATCTGACACATAAGTATATCTTTGTCAAGATTTTTTACGATTCTCAGGATAGTACAGTATCTTTCACATTTCCTGAACCTTTTCTGCTAATGGATTATCGGCAGGTCTGATATCCCCTTCATTCTGATGCATGCGAAAAAACATCTTGACAACCGAGTTTTTATATGAAATGTGAAGTATCAGATTGTAAGCATAATATATCAAACTTTTTATTTTTGAAACAGCCATGTATGCCAAAGGTGTAAGAAATGGACAGTGCTCGCCGTCGATTGCATAGTCATTTATAAACCGGTTACAAAGAAAGGAGGCGCAAGTCATGTCTTTTAAAGTTCTGCTGACGGAGCCCATTTCTGCGCAGGGGATCGATCTTCTGAAAAAGAGGTATGAGGTCAGGATTGCTCCAAGTACGTTGTTGAGTGACCTGTTACCCTTGATTGCAGATGCCGACGCAATGCTGATCCGCAGTTCACAAGCGGACGAGGAGTTGATAAAAACCGGCAAGAAACTAAAGGTGATCGCCAGGCATGGTATCGGTGTGGACAACATCGATCTGGGTACGGCTACTCGACTCGGCATAATGGTGGTTAATACTCCAGATGCTAATACTAATGCTGTCGCAGAGCACTCCCTTTGGGCGATTATGCACTGTGCTCGAAATTTCAATAAAGTTGAGAATGCCTTCCGACGTGGCGATTTCAGAGGTCCCGGTTCGCTGCCCGGTCTGGTTCAGAAATTAGGGTATACTACACTGGAGATTAGGAACAAGGTACTAGGACTGGTGGGCATGGGTCGGATCGCAACTCGTCTTGCCCATATGACCGGTGTAGGTATGAAAATGCGGGTGATGTCATATGACCCTCTATTGGCAGATGATGTATTCGAAGCCGCGGGTGTGAAAAAGGTCGGCAAATTAACCTCTCTCCTGAAGGCCGCAGATTTTCTTTCCCTTCACGTCCCGTATGTCAAAGAAACCCACAATCTCATCGGTGCTGAGGAACTGGCGCAGATGAAGCCTGGTGCCTACCTGATCAATGCTGCTCGGGGAGGAGTGGTGAATGAACAAGCCCTTTACCAAACACTAAAGGATGGAAAACTGGCTGGGGCGGCCCTGGATGTCTATGAGAACGAGCCTCCGGATCTGGGTTTGCAGTTATTCGGCTTGGAGAATGTGATTTTGACGCCGCACAGTGCTGCCATAGCCGACTTGGCCCTTGTTAATATGGCCATAGAAGCTTCCAAGGGCATCATCGACGTTTTGGAAGGGCAGATTCCGAAGTACTTGGTGAATACTGAAGTGCTTAGAAATATCCAATAGCCTGAGGTTAACGAAGGAAAAGTCAATTAAGATTAAGAAAAGATGGAAAAATTTGGACATGAAGTCAATTGTTGCAGAGAAACCAGGCGATCAAGGAGTGTGATTTTTGTGTGGACGCGAATTTCTATGCAGGATACCCAATCACCCCTTTTTCGAGGATTACTGAAAAGTGTTCGAAATGGATGCACCAGCGGGGTTGTATGTTCATGCGGATGAAAGATTATATCGCAAGCATAGAGGGCAATCATCAGGGCTTCGCTGGGCCGGGGCAAAGGCTTTTGCTGTCGGGTCATGAGCATATGCGCTTGGCCATATACCGAAATTCAGCTTCGTGAATAGGATTTATAAGTTGATTCATCGGCGGATAATGGGCCTCAGGCGAACGACAAGTATGCATTTGGGGGACAGAAATATTCTGTAAGCACAGTTAGGTTGGATAAACACATAATTCGGAAATATATTCAGGAATAGAATTCTCAAGTAAAAATGTAGCAATATTTTGTTTTTTGTATAAACAACAATATTATATGAGTTAAGAGGATCCCCCTGTCAGAAACATTCATTGAGGGTATCCTGTTCCCTTTCGCTTTGCAAAAGAAATTTTATTTGGAGGTTGTTAATTATGGATCAGGTATTGATGGAGGGCAATGAGGCCATCGGCTGGGGGGCCATGGCCGCTGGTTGTAAATTTTTCGCTGGGTATCCTATCACACCAGCCACAACAATTTTTAACACCATGCTAAAACTGTTGCCAGCAAAAGGAGGGATTTGTCTTCAAGGCGAAGATGAAATTGCTTCTATTGGGTTTTGTCTGGGTGCTGCTATGGCGGGAATGAAAACTATGACAGCCACATCGGGCCCGGGCATCAGCCTATACAGTGAACAGATCTCTTTTGCTATCGGCAGCGAGATCCCAATCGTCATCGTCGATGTTCAGCGATTAGGCCCCTCTACCGGTTCCGCTACCAAAGGAGCGGACGGAGATATCCAGTTTTTACAGTGGGGTAACAGCGGTGGAATGCCTGTTATCGTATTGGCCCCGGTGGATGTGAAAGATTGCTATGTGCTCACCATACACGCCTTCAATCTGGCCGAACAATACCGTTGCCCGGTATTCATTGCAGCCAACAAAGAGATCTCCATGACCCGGGAGACCTTTGAAATGGATAGATTGGAGCTTCCACCAATCGTTGAGCGCAAAAAGACGGATCCGGGTGCGCCATTTTTACCTTTTGGTGTAAGGAAAAATCAAACAGTTCCCGATTTTCTCGCAATTGGTGGTAATCGTCTTGTTCGCCAAACTTCCTCCACCCATGGAACTAATGGATATATCACTGTTGACCCAGAAGAGATTGCTACGATGCAAGAGCGCTTAAATGCCAAAATCAACAGAGAAGTATCCGAGTTTGCATATTTCGACGAATATATTGTGCCCAACACCGATACATTGGTGGTTGCTTACGGCATAACTGCCCGCGCGGCCAAAGTGGCGGTCAAGAGACTGCAGCAGAGCGGCCATCCTGCATCGCTCCTGGTTCTTAAGACCTTATGGCCTGTGCTCGAAACAATGATTCGAGAGAAGGCCGCCCCATACAAACGAGTGGTTATGACAGAAATGAATCTTGGACAGTACGTCAGGGAACTTCAACGACTGTTGCCCGATAAAAGAATTGATTTCCTGGGGCAGATGAATGGTGAACTGATCAAGCCTGGACAAATCATGGAGGTAATTCAAAATGGATAGTCTTTTAAACAGCAGTCGTCCAGTGGTGTTCTGTCCGGGTTGTTCACACGACAGAGTGCTTCACGTACTGGATCGGGTCCTGACGGACATGGGATATGCCGGCAAGGATGTTGTTATTGTGACCGACATCGGGTGTTCCGGCCTTTTCGACACCTTTTTTAACACCCATGCCTTCCACGGTTTGCATGGCCGGGCCTTGACCTATGCTACCGGCATCAAGATGGCGCGACCCAATTTGAAAGTCATCGTTACCATGGGCGACGGCGGCCTTGGCATCGGTGGCGCCCATGTCTTGAGTACCTGCCGGCGCAATATTGATCTTACGCTGCTTATTCTCAATAATTTTAACTACGGTATGACCGGTGGTCAGTGTTCCTCAACCACGCCACAAGATGCTGTGGTCGGATCCGGATTTTTAAACAGGCTGGAAAAGCCTATGGATATCTGTCAGGTAGCCGGTGCTTCTGGAGCAGCCTGTGTGTCACGCGTATCCACTTACGATAAGAGTCTTGCTGAAGATCTAAAAGAAGCCATCGAATTTGATGGCTTCTCACTGGTGGACATCTGGGGTATCTGCCCCGGTCGATACACCCGCCGCAACAAACTGACCCCGAAAAACATTGAAGCTGATCTGGCGCAGTTGCCCAAATTGGGTGATTTCAAGAGACAAAATGCAAGAATGGAATATGGACGGGCCTACCGCCAAGAGGCTGCGCAACTTAGCATTCCGCAAGATCTTATTCGCATCGAGGCGGCCTGCACGCCCATCCAGAACGGTCGCCAGGAAGTGATCTTTCTTGGAAGTGCGGGCCAGCGAATTATGACCGCAGGGGAACTGCTGTGCATGGCTGGAGTCTCGGCGGGTTGTCACGCCACTCAGAAAAACGATTATCCGATCACCGTCATGCGCGGCCATTCGGTCAGCGAAATCATTCTTTCCAATATCGAGATTGATTATACCGGGATTGAAAATCCCTCGGTGGTCATAGCCTTGGCGCCGGAAGGGGTCAACCGCCGCAAGAAGATGATCGCGGCCCTTTCACCGGGATCGGTGATCATCAAAGCTGCCGGTGTTGAATTACCTTCTTGTAGGGCAACCATTATCGAAGTCGATTTCAAAGCCCACAAAATCAAACCCCAGGACTGGGCATTGGCTTCTTTAGCAGTTCTGGCCCGGCAAAAGAATGTGTTGACAATGGAGATGCTTATGGCTGCTTTAAGGCTGCGATTTAAAAAACCGGTGCTTGAGATAGCGATGTCCGTGATAGAAAAGATAGCCGCCTGATGATCAACTAATCGGAACATTTAGAAAATCATTTGAAGACCGACGAAATTTGATGGTTAAAGGTCTAACAAATATCGGTGGGATTAAACCCTTCAGACCGGCGGGTGCATTCTATTTGTTTTCCGATGTATGCCAACTTTATGAGAAATTAGAGGGCGTCAGCGACTCGGTCAGCTTTTGTGACTACCTTCTTGAAGAGGTGCGAATCGCCTGTATCCCTGGAAAGGCCTTCGGTGATGATCGATGTGTTCGATTCTCCTTTGTGGCCAATGAAATATCCATACGTGAAGGGCTTTATAGGCTTTCGAAGGTATAGGTATCGTAAAAATATTTTTATCAAACCCAATACAATTACACTATAGGAGGCGGTGGTGAACTTTTCGCTATCTAAAGAAATGGAAATGTTAAGAAAGGCTGTTAGGGAATTTGCAAACAAGAAAATCGCACCCCATGTGGACGAGTGGGATGAAAAACATCATTTCCCTTATAAGGAAGCCATGCTCCCCATGGGTGAATTGGGTTTTTTTGGTACAGTCATTCCCGAAAAGTACGATGGTGAAGATATGGGATGGCTGGCCGCCATGATCGTCACCGAAGAGATCGCCCGTGTATCCAGCTCTCTGCGGGTTCAGGTCAACATGCAGACCCTGGGCTGTGCTTTTACAATATACAATTACGGCAGTGAAGCACTGGCGGGAAAGTACGTTCCCAAACTCGTGAGCGCTGAATATGTTGGCGGTTTCGGCATCACCGAGGCAGATGCCGGGTCGGACGTCATGGCTATGAGTTCGACGGCTAAAGACATGGGGGATCACTGGCTGCTCAATGGTTCCAAGACCTGGATCTCCAATGCTCCCTATGCTGATGCGATCATCTACTATGCCCACACTGATAAGGAGGTCGGGTCTAAAGGCTTGTCGGCCTTTGTGGTGGAGCTGAAAAATTTTAATGATGTCAAGACAACTAAGTTGGAAAAGCTGGGATCCCATTCCTCTCCCACCGGCGAAGTTTTTCTCAATGACACCCGCGTGCCCAAAGGGAACATCATCGGCAAACCAGGTGATGGCTCCAAGATCCTCTTCGGCTCGCTAAATCAAACCCGATTATCCGCAGCGGCCGGTGCGGTTGGTGTGGCCCAGGGGTGCCTTGAAACAGTCATTAAGTATTGCAACGAACGCAAGCAGTTCGGTAAACGAATAGGCGAGTTTCAGATGAACCAGGACATGATCGCCCAGATGGCAGCTGAGATAGAAGCGTCGCGACTATTGGTGTATAAAGCCGCATGGGTGAAAGATCAAGGCAAATTGAACAACGGGTTGGATGTGGCTATGGCAAAATATTTTGCCGGAGAGACTGCGATCAAGTGTGCCAATTATGCCATGCGCATCATGGGCGCATATGGCTATTCAACCGAATATCCTTTAGCACGTATGTATCGCGATGTGCCCACCTACACGATGGTGGAGGGATCTTCCAATATCTGCAAGTGGATCATCGCCTTGGATCAGCTCGGTTATCGGAAAGCCAACAGATAGTTCATCAACAAGCGCAATAATAGGATAAATATTATGCATCCATATTTTAAAAAAATGGACGAGTTTGGGAAAGCTGTACAAACGCATCCTTCAAAAGATAGCGTTGAAAATACTCGTCAGATATTGAAAGTTGAGACAGTGTTCGAAAAAGAGAAGGAGAAGGTAAAGCAAGTTGGATTTCCTGCTGAAAAGATCAATGCCAGGGGTCAGATGACGGTATGGCAAAGGATAGAATACCTGGTAGACTCTGGGACTTGGTGCCCATTGCACACGCTTTTCAACCCTGAGGATAATGTAGAGGGCACGACTAATGTGTTTGACGGACTGGCACGAATATCGGGCAGATGGGCTGTCGTTATCGGGTTTGACAATAAAGTCATGGCCGGTGCCTGGATCGCAGGACAGCCTGAGAACATACTCCGGGTGACAAATCTATCGAAACGGTTAAACATTCCGCTGGTCTGGCTGGTTAACTGTAGTGGTGTTAAGCTGACGGAGCAGGAAAAATTCTATGCCAATCGACGTGGTTCCGGAACGACTTTTTTCAGACATGCAGAACTCGCACAAATGGGGATTCCAGTTCTAGCCGGAGTATATGGCACGAATCCAGCTGGTGGAGGCTATCAGGGTATCAGCCCCACCATTCTCTTTGCACATAAAAACTGCAACATCGCCGTAGGGGGTGGAGGGATATTAAGCGGTATGTCACCAAAAGGGTACTTTGATCTCGAAGGGGCGGAAGACCTAGTTTCCTCAGCAAAACAATACAAAGCTGAACCGCCGGGATCCGTAAAAATCCATTGCGACGAAACGGGTTTTTTCAGATATGCTTACGATACTGAAGAGGGTGTATTAGATGGATTAAAAGATTACATGAAAGACATGCCGGCCTATCACCCGAGATTTTTTCAGGTCGCAAAACCCAAAGAGCCTCGATTCTCAGACAGCGACTTATACAACTTAATACCATTCGAACAGAAAAAGTCTTACAGTTTTGACGATGTTCTTTCACGCTTGGTGGACGGGAGCGAACACCTGGAATTCAAACCTAAATACGGCCCTGAAATTTATACCGGTTTGGTAAAACTTGGTGGCTTTTTAGTCGGATGCATCGGTAACCGACAGGGTTTTTTGGGTGGTAACTATCCAGAATATGCGGAGTATGATGGTATTGGCGGCAAACTATACCGGCAGGGGCTCATAAAAATGAACGAGTTTGTCACCTTGTGCGGCCGGGATCGTATACCCGTTATCTGGTTTCAGGATACTTCCGGCATAGATGTTGGGGATATTGCTGAAAAGGCCGAGCTTTTGGGGCTGGGGCAAAGCTTGATTTATTCAATCCAGCAGACATATTTGCCCATGATACTTGTTGTTTTAAGAAAGGGAACCGCAGCCGCACACTATGTGATGGGAGGACCGACGGCCAACAGGAATAATGCCTTCACCTTAGGAATTGCCACATCAGAAATTTATGTCATGCATGGCGAAACAGCTGCTGCTGCGAGCTTTTCCAGACGGTTAGTAAAGGAAAAAGATGCGGGGAGGTCACTTGATCTAGTTATTGAACAGATGAATCAAATGATGAAGTCATATCATGATAATTCCAGGCCACTATATTGCGCCCAAAAAGGTTTTGTGGATGAAGTGATTAAACTGGGAGAAATTCGTAAATACCTTTTGGCATTTGCCGGGGCAGTCTATCAAAATCCGAGATCCATTTGCCCGCAACACCAAATGATTTTGCCAAGAAGCATTAAAGGATGATTTACAGTACAATCGCACATGGTCTTTATTCTAAACAGAATGACACTTTCTATACTTGCCGGATGAAGTCCGGATTCATACCATGGGAATTAAGGAAAGAAAAAGCCTGCAAACTCGTTAAGGATTACTTAGCGAGTTTAATTGGTATTGCTTCCATTACCGATCAAGAACCGTTCTGGCATTCATTTGCAAGCCTGTGTCTGAAAATAAGGTGCGAAAAGCTTTCAAGAAAATGCGCGAAATTAATGCCACCTTCACGAATATTGAGATAACAGGCAATTTCCTTATGAGAAAAACTCTTTCGGCCGGGCATTATCAAGCACTTGCTGAGTTACTGGGGGAGGTACCATCACTTCCCAAATATAAAGGAGCTATATACCTATCTCCAATTAAGGATAGTCCTAAAAAGCGTGAGCTACTGCCACAATTTCTTGAAATTAAAAATCAGAGTCAACTTCCAACATATATTTATTTAATCCAACGGTTATAGGAAGCTGCCTGCAGTTTTCATTTACAGACCTTGAAGAGAAAGGAAATGAAAATTGAATATGAACCAATTGGTATCGTTCGCAGTCCATACAAAAATCTTAAGGAAATACCGAATCAACCGCACTATGAAAAAGATATAACTGGGCAAGTTGAAATTTTTCTGAATATAAACCAGGTCTAAAAGACCTGGGCGGTTTCTTTCATTTGATATTGGTTTGTCACTTTCATATGTCGTCGAAATTCCATCTTCAAGTTGTTCCATCCGGGGAAACTGAAGCAAGAGGCCTTTTTTCAACGAGATCACCTAAGAAATATTTTGCCTCAAAAAGCGCAAAATTTACAAATAAAAGACTAATCATTTATGTCATTGCAAAAAGAGGGTTTGGGTGAGGAGTAATAATTTTACTGAATTTTCATAAAAATATCATTTGAAGATACCATGTCTTCAAGAAACTCCATGAGGTTATTTTGATTGCTATCTATGGCGCATTGTATATTTAAAGCACAAAACTTCTTGCAGATTGGATCCTTACTGTTAAATTCGCCGAAACATCCAAGATGGTCATCAAGTAAGATTCTGTATTTTGACTCGTTTTTCATATTATATCTTCCAACTCCAGTAATGAAATCATTTCTTTATGTATATTGCCGTTAGTTGCAAGGATTTCCTTTTGGTAAATATCGAAGGGCCTGTTTGAAAAATCGGTGATAACCGCTCCTGCTTCCTGTGCAATTAATGCACCTGCTGCAGTATCCCATGGATTTAAATTCTGCTCCCAGAATCCTTCAAACCTTCCGCATGCAACGAAACAAAGGTCGAGAGCTGCGGACCCGAGACGCCTGACACCCTGTGATGCTTTAAGACAACCGGCAAAGCGGGTCATAAGGGCATTGAAAATCTTCTTGTGATTATAAGGAAAACCGGTTACCAGCAGGCTTTCAGAGACTTTATCGACGTTAGAAACTCTTATTGGCCTGCCGTTTAATGCTGCACCGTTATCTTTTATGGCGGTAAAAAGCTCTCCGGATACAGGATTTAGAACAACACCAACAACGATATTACCATTTAATGCAAAAGCGATTGAAATTGAAAAAAGACCCAGCTTATGGGTAAAATTTGTTGTTCCGTCAAGGGGGTCAATGATCCATTTGCTTTCAGGATTTCCTTTATTAAGGCCGCTTTCTTCCGCCAGTATAGAATGATCGGGAAATTTCGTTAAGATTGTCTCGATTATTATTTTTTCAGATCCGGTGTCGGCTTCAGTTACAAGGTCAATGGCGCCTTTTTTATTAATTTTTAACAGCCGGCCATAAAAGGGCATGATTACCCTGGCACCTTTATATGCAGCGGCAACGGCTACTCTTTTTACAGGTTCAAAGTCCATAAGGATGAACTTTTTATATATATTTTCAAAAGGATGTCAACCTATTTATTTGCTCTATCCTTTTTTCCATTTCTTCAATAAGAGGCATTAATGTCTTTTTGGATTTGGCTGAAATAGCTGTTCCTCCAATAGCTTTTATCAAGTTGTGGACAGTTTCCCTGTCAAAAAGATCCTTTTTGTTGAAAACACGGATAGAAGGTATTTCGTTTAGATTTAGATCACAAAGAATTTTCTCGACAGATTCGATCTGCTCTTTAAACCTGGGATTACTGATATCAATTATATGGAGCAGAAGATCAGCACCTTCGAGTTCTTCGAAGGTTGCGCGAAAGGCCACCATAAGATCTTTAGGGAGGTCTTTTATAAAACCTACCGTATCGGTTATGATGACTTCAATATCTTTCGGAAATCTGAGACGTCTGCTAGATGGATCAAGTGTGGCAAACAGACGTTTTTCAGCCATTACGCTGCTTTTGGTAAGAGTATTTAGAAGCGTAGACTTTCCGGCATTTGTATAACCTATGATTGAAATAACGGGAAGCTCTTTTTTTTTTCGCTTTGCTTTTTGCTGTTTGCGCTGTTTTACTACAAGAGAAAGAGCTTTTTCAAGTCGCACAATTCGGTCGCGAACAAGACGCCGGTTAATTTCAAGCTTGGTTTCTCCTGGTCCGCGCCCTCCTATACCGCCGGTTAATCTCGACATGGCGGTGTTTTTTGCAATAAGACGGGGAAGTAGATATTTCAATTGCGCCAGCTCAACCTGAAGCTTACCTTCCCTTGTTTGTGCGCGCTGGGCAAAAATATCGAGAATCAACTGGGTTCTGTCAATCACCTTTATATCTGTACGGTCTGTAATTGAACGTATTTGAGAAGGATTTAATTCCTGATCGAAAATAATAAGAGTTGCTCCCTTTGTAAGTGCAAGGATTGTAAGTTCTTCGAGTTTTCCCCGACCCATAAGGAATTTAGAATCAACTTTTTTTCGTCGCTGCAGGATGGTTACCGCCACATCAATGCCACCCGATACGGCAAGCTCTGTAAGCTCAGCCATAGAATCTCTTGCCGTTGTCTGAGAGTCTGTTGTCACACTGACAAGAAGAGCTCTTTCCTTTCCTGTACCTGATTTATGTAAAGAAATGATGTGGGATAGTTCAGCTTCAAGCGCCTTGATTAAATCAAGACACCCGATGTCAAGTTGACCGGGGTTTAGGGCATCCAGTATCTGATAAGGCATACCGGACGTAGATTTTGGCATGATATGACTTATATGAACCAGTCGGGGCCTGCCATCTTCTCCAACGGAAATTGCCCCCATGATGTCAAACCTTAAAAGGGCAAGGTCGGTAAGATCGTCCTTGGTAAGGGGTTCGTTGCCAAGATGAGTATGTATGCAGCGAAGTCCTTTAAGGCGACCTGGTGCGGCGCGATATTCAGTAATTTCAGGAATAATAATTCCTTTATAATCACCGACAATTACACAGGCTACTTTCCCCATGCGATTAATAAGAAGGCCGATCTGACGGCGTATTTCATGGGAAAGCCTGCTGATATCACGCGCAAGTTCAAAGGTTATGACAAATTCAGGCGGGATACGTCGGCGGTATAATTTTTCAAGCCTGCGGATCTGGTTTGTCTTTAACCCGCTTGTGTTTCCATAAAGCTTTTTCATCCGGTATAGAGTTGATGGCGTCGTAGAAAGTCCCATCTACTGCGTTGCAGCGGTTTTTCAGGAACTCGGCATACTACATGTATTGCCTCGTCCCTGAAAAACCACTGCGTCTTGTATATGGAACTTTCTACTTAGCACCCCAAGGGCATTTCCCGCGGGCACCATCGGTGATACTTTTTACGAGTTCATCAGAGTTAACTGTTTGGTAGAATATCTTTTTTTGCCGGATTTTCAAAGCGGGTATATGTATCCAGAAATATCAAAGGCACAGTTCCAACAGGTCCGTTTCTCTGCTTGGCAATTATTAGCTCCGCTTTACCTTTGTTAGGATTATTTTCATCTTTATTATATATTTCATCCCTGTAAATAAATGCAACCACATCAGCGTCCTGCTCCAGAGCTCCTGATTCCCTGAGGTCCGAGAGTTGAGGGCGTTTATCACTTCGTTGTTCCAGCATCCTGTTCAACTGAGAGAGAGCTACAACCGGAAGATCAAGTTCTTTGGCAAGGGCTTTTAGGGATCGTGATATATCTGAAATTTCAAGATCTCTGCGTTCCGCTGAACTTCTAGTTCTCATTAGCTGGAGATAGTCGATAATAACAAGACCTATTTTTTTATCCATTTTAAGTCTGCGCGCTTTGGCTCTTATTTCCATTGCAGAAATATCAGGTGAATCATCAATATAAATAGGGGCATTAGATAAACTGCCGGCAGCTTCAGTTATACTCATCCAGTGTTCCTGGCTGATAAAACCACTTCTTAAACGGGATGAATTCAGCCTTGCCTCACTGCTCAGCATTCGCATAGACAACTGTTCTTTTGACATTTCCAGTGAAAACAGGGCTACCGGGATGTTATCGTTAATAGCAGCATTTCTGGCTATATTAAGAGCAAGAGCTGTTTTTCCCATGCTAGGGCGAGCGGCGATGATAATGAGATCAGAACTTTGGAACCCGGATGTCATTTGGTCGAGAAGGGAAAAACCGGTAGGGACACCTGTTACCAGGGCTTTATTCCCCTGGCGTTCTTCAAGTGTATCAATATTGACTTCAATTAATTTGCTGATGGGATAGAAAGCCTTATAAGTTTTATTTTGAGAAATCTCAAAAATTGAGCTTTCGGCAAAATCAATAACTTCATCAACATTTCCCCGGTCTTCAAAACAGCGTCTGGCAATTATGTTTGCTTTTTCGATAAGACGTCTTAAAGATGCTTTGTCATGGACAATCCTAGCGTAATGCTGTGCATTTACGGCAAGTGGTACGGCATCAACAAGGCGTGCAAGAGATGTAGCTCCTCCGACCTTTTCAAGCTGGCCTTGTTCTTTGAGGATGTTGGAAAGGGTTACAAGATCAACAGGCTCAGTTTTTGCAAAAAGATCGGCTATGGCTGAAAAGATTATTCTATGGGCTGTCTTGTAAAAATCCTCGGCTGTGAGAATATCAAAAACATCAAGCAAAGTATTGTTATCGATAAGAATTGCGCTGAGAATGGATTCCTCTGCTTCAATACTATGGGGTGGCAGGTTATAAAGAGAGGGATCTTTTTGATTCTGTGGCTGTCTTTGGGGCATAAGATTGGTTTTGAGTTTTAAATATTTTGTTTTTCTCCAACTTAGTTGGAGAAAAGGATTCGAGGATTCAAGGGTTCAAGCGTCTGTATTCTAACGATTTTATAAGGGCTTTAAGCATCCTTTCAAAAGAGATCCAAGCAGAGTTCATACGACTTTTGCCATACTTTCAGCTCTTTTTAATTCTTAAGCATTTCACTCGAACCCTTGAACCCCTGACCCCTTGAATCCTTTAAAAATCATCAACTCTTTTGTAGATGATTTAAATATTTTTATTCAGGTACGATTTCAACGGTAATTTCCGGTTCAACTTCCTTGTAAACACGGATGGGAACTTTGAATGTACCTATGTTTTTAATGGGTTCTTTGAGCAGAACCATTCTTTTTTCTATGGAAATATCCTGCTTTTTGAGGGCATCTATAATATCACGCACTGTAACAGAGCCGTAAAGGCGTTCCTCTTCACTGACTTTTGCCGCTATTGTACAAGATATACCTTCGAGTTTCTCAGCCATCTCTTCGGCAATTTTCCGTTCTTTGGCAATTTGCACGTCGAATTTGACCTTATCCTGCTCAAGTATTCTGCGGTTTTGGGGTGTAGCCGGCACAGCCTTGCTTTGAGGGAAGAGATAGTTGCGTGCATACCCTTTAGCTACTGTAACCTCACTACCGATAATGCCGAGTGAGTTGATTGTTTCTTTCAAGATTATCTTCATTATAACCTCCGGTTGCGAATTTTTGATGGCGTCGTAAAAAGTCTCATCTACTGCGTTGTAGCGGTTTTTCAGGAACTCGACATACTATATGTATAGTCTCGTTCAAAACCGCTACGCCTTTTTATCCCGCTGATTTTTAACGGGGGTATATAAGCCTTGTAACGATGCCATCCAGCGTTTGTTTAAAG
>Ga0190284_1000494_pt1 | contig 22248 bp, 22 predicted proteins | sample 48691812_MG_FD_161668 | JGI IMG/M metagenome (GOLD analysis project Ga0190284, IMG submission 161668) | Hydrothermal vent microbial mat bacterial communities from Southern Trench, Guaymas Basin, Mexico - 4869-18-1-2_MG | ecosystem: Environmental > Aquatic > Marine > Hydrothermal vents >...
AACTTTTTCTATAAACGCGTCAACCGGTGCGCCGGCTTTAACCATTAACATTACTTTTCTCGGGCGTTCAAGATTATCGCAAAGGTCTTCGATAGAATGACAACCGATAATATTTTTATCTTTTCCGCGTCCGGTAACAAATTTTTCTACTTTTGCGACTGTTCTGTTAAATACAGCGACAGTAAAACCTTTGCTTTCCATATTAAGGACAAGGTTTTCTCCCATTACGGCAAGTCCTACAACGCCTATATCAGCTTTTTTCGACATTTTCAATTCTCCTGTTTTATTTTGTTATTATTTTTTTGTGGACATAATGGACTTTATGGACATTATGGACGTTTTTTTGATTTCCATAATCCAATAGCCGGATTGGAAATGAAGAAAATTTCTTCACCGTCCGGCATTATGTTATATCCGTCTTTTAGTTTTTCAGGATTATATTTTTTTATTATTTCTTTAAGAGAGGCATAACTAAAATTAACACTCTCGATTTCTTCTTTGGATAAGTTTCCCGGACAGTAAGTTATTTTGAACCTGTTTTCTGAAGAGCCATGAATTAAATGTGCCGCAGCACTTAAATTATTTTTTAAATCTTCATTGTTTTCTACTGCTCCTAAAATTTCAGGTGTGGTGGTGTAACCGTATTTTCTAATCAGTCGGTCTATCTCCTTATCTTCGCCAAATTCTTTAAGTCCGGGCGCTAGAACAATTAATTCTCCACCGTCAGCTATTGCCATTCTTGTGCGGTAAACCGATTTATTTCCAAGCCAGGTGCTTTTAAATTCTTCGGGGTCAAGATAAACAACAACTTTTTTCAATGGTTTTTCTACAATTTCAAAATTAACCTCTAATGACAATTCCGCTGCAGCATAAAAACATTCAACATCATCACCGGCAAAAACTCCGTTCAGCTTCATCTCTCCATCAGCACCGCGGCTCAATACTGTCTGAATATAAACTATCGGCAAATCATTAGTTATATTGTCAGAAGCATAATTTAGTACCGCGCGGACAGGCGTGTCTGCTTTTCCCATTATTCGCTCCATTCCGTAAACCGCTCCAAGAAAATGGCTGTTATTAATGCCTTCCGCGCCGCCTGTTCCAACAAAAATATTTTTGTTGTAATTTGCCATCCCGATAACTTCGTGCGGAACTACCTGCCCGATAGAAAGGATTAAGTCAAAATCTCCTTCGATAAGCAATTTATTTATCTGCACGGGAAAAGGCCGATTAATTTTACCTTCAGAGATTTTATTTATAAATTCAGCGGGTACTTCTCCAACTTTTACAACGTCATTCCGCCAGTCATGCTCTCTGAAAAGACTTAAAGGAATTTCTCCGAACATTTTATGTATTTCTTCTTCTTTCATCGGAAAATGAGTGCCGAGAGCGGGAAGAATATCCGTAACAACATCTCCATAAAATTGATACGCGTATTCAGTTATTTCTCCTGCACGAGAATGAAATCTGGTAAAATCCGGAGGAATAATTAATACTTTTTTCTTTGTACCAATTTTTTCAAGAATCTCAATTGTTATTGTTTTGAGCTCAGCGGATGAAATAGCTTTCGATGTTTTTGAATAATATAGCATAAAATTTGTTTCACAAATTAAATTGATCTTAGGTTGATTCTTACCGCCGCACCCTCGCGTTTCCTTCCCATATACTCCATACCTGTTCTTCGTCTGCCGGTTGGGCATAATCCGTAAGCATGGTCGCCGCAAGAGCGCCGCATGCCCATCCGAATTGAATCCATTTTTCCGCAGGCATTTTTTTAAGAATAGCGTAAAGCATTCCACCAACAAAACCGTCTCCGCCGCCGATTCGGTCCAGCACGCCGATTTCGCGAGGGGTTACGATATGCCATTCATTTTCCGCGCAAACAACAGCGCCCCACAAATGACAATTAGCATTAACGACTTCTCTCAACGTCGTGGCGAAAACGGAAATGTTAGGAAATCTTTTTTTCGCGTTTTCTATCATAACTTTAAAAGAATCCATTTTCTCGGAAATGTTTTTTCCGCCTGCTTCGGGACCTTCCAAATTCAAACATAGTTGGAAATCTTCTTCGTTACCAACAAGAATATCTGACAGCTCCGCAATTTCAGTAAATGCTTTGTGTAATTCTTCTTCACGACCTGCCCAGAAAGAAGCACGATGATTAAGATCAAAAGAAATTAATGTTCCGTTTTTCTTTGCGATTCGCGCGATTTCAAGACAGAAATTACTTGTCTGCGGGGAGAGAGCGGCAATTAAACCTGATAAATGAACACATTGCACTCCTTCTTCAACAAAAATGCGTTCAAGGTCAAACTCTTCTGCCGATAACCCTAATCCTACTTCACCTGCACGATCGTTCTGAACTCTTGGGCCGCGATTTCCGAATCCGCTATCGGCAATGTTAAATTGATGGCGATGCCCCCATGGACCTCCTTGTTCAATATCAGCGCCTTCAAAATCAATATGCCGCGATGCAAGATTATCTTTAATAAAACGTGCAATCGGACTGCCTTTTACAAAACGGGTTAGGATTTTTACCGGTAATCCTAATGATGAAGAAACAGTTACAACATTCGATTCCGCACTCGTTGCCTGCAATTTAAATGTATCACTTGAATGGACAGGCTGCCTGTCAGTAGGAGTAATTCGTACTCCCATACTTGTTGGTGTAAGTAAAGCGTATTTACAATTTTCTTTAAGTTTCATATTTATCCTTTGGTATGCCGCACTTCCCAGTGCGGCGTTATATTTCGTTCCACGAAGGGTGGCATACGGTCCATTTCCAGTCACGCCAATCATCAATTATTCCTGCTTTTACCGGATTATTTTTGATATATTTAATAATTTTTTCAACCGATTCAGGTGTTCTGCACCAATGATCATAGTTTTCATCGCACCACATTCTTCCTTTGGTTCCTAGTATTTTATTTGCCTCATGTGAAACAAGGAAAAATCCATTTAAAATTTTTTTCAATAAAGTTAAATGAATTTACTACTAATGCCGCAATTTTTGGATTGTTTAAATAACATAAATCATTATTTAAATTATCCAAAATAAATTCTATTTTAGTAAATTTATATTGCTCAAATTTATCAATTTCTTCTTGATTTGCTTTGGCTTGCTCTAATCTTATTCTTTCGGAATTTAATTCTATAACAATATCTTCAGGTATTGTATTTTTTAACCTGAATGTTATAAAATATGGTCTGTCTAAAACACGCCAGTGTGGCAAATGTCGGCGTGTAAATGATGTAGTTTCAATTTTAGTCATTTTCTTAGTTGTACCACATTGCATTATATTCCGCACTGGGAAGTGCGGCTTACTATACTCCTGAAAACGCGTTGAATCCGCCGTCAACAGGTATTATAACCCCGGTTATAAATTTTGAAAGATCAGATAATAAAAATAATAACGTCCCCTGCAATTCTTCCGGTTCACCGTATCTTCCCATCGGGGTATTATTAATAATTTTATTTCCTCTTTCGGTTGGCTTACCTGTTTTTTCATCAATCAGTAAAAATCTGTTTTGATTTGTGAGAAAAAATCCGGGGGCAATCGCGTTAACTCTTACTCCGGTTTTTGCGAGATGAACCGCGAGCCATTCGGTGAAATTGTTTATCGCGCATTTAGCGCCTGAATAAGCCGGAATTTTTGTTAAAGGTTTAAAAGCGTTCATCGAAGAAATATTCAGTATTGCCCCTTTTTTCTGCTTAACCATATCGGTTCCGAAAACCATTGACGGTAAAACCGTTCCAATAATATTTAAATCAAAAACAAATTTAAACCCATCAGTGTCAATCCCGAAAAAACTATCTTCAAGATTGTCGGAATTATCTCCTGATAATGTTTCTGCTTTTGTGGTTGCTTTGGGTGAATTACCACCTGCGGCATTAATAAGCACATCGACGGGTCCCCATTTTTCGTTAATTATTTTTTTGGATTCGAGAAGGATATTCTTATCAAGAACATCGCTTTTCAAACTAATAATATTTTCGTTGGAAATATTTTCATCAACTATTCTGTCAAGAATCACTATTTTAGCGCCGACACTTGACAATGCATCAACAAAATATTTACCGAGAACGCCGTTTCCGCCTGTAATTACACAGACTTTTCCTTTTAGGTCATCAAAAGATAAATTGTTCATAAATTAAAATACGCTTTTGCATTGTTATAACAAATATCGCTTACCATTTTTCCAATTAATTCCATGTCATTGGGAATTAATCCGTTTTTTATATCATTACCAAGAATATTGCACAAAATCCTGCGGAAATAATCATGACGGGGATAGGAAACAAAAGAACGGCTGTCAGTAAGCATCCCGACAAATCTGCTCAGCAAGCCGAACTGCGAAAGTGTTTCAATTTGTTTTTCCATACCGTCTTTCTGGTCAAGAAACCACCAAGCGGAGCCGAACTGCATTTTACCGGGTGTTTTTCCATCCTGGAAATTTCCGAGCATCGATGCAATAATTTCGTTATCACACGGATTAAGATTATAAACAATAGTTTTTGGCAACTCATCTTTCATGTTAAGCCGGTCAAAAAACTTTGAAAGAGAACTCGCTGTATCCCAATCTCCTATTGAATCATAGCCGGTATCGGGTCCGAGCTTTTTAAACATTAAAGAATTATTGTTTCGTAGCGCGCCGAGATGCAGTTGCTGTGTCCAGTTCCGTTTATTGTCTAAGCTGGCAAATTCAATCATCATAGCTGACTTAAATTTTAGAATTTCTTCATTTTCGAGATTTTTCCCTGCACGAACTTTATCGAAAATCTTTTTTATTTCTGTTAAAGAAAAATCTTCCGCGTAAATCGTTTCTATTCCATGGTCAGATAATCTGCATCCCATTTGATGAAAAAAAGTGTGACGGTTTTCCAAAGCATCCATATAAGATGAAAAATCAGAAATGTTTATGCCGGAAACTTCCGCAAGAGCATCAACCCATTTAGTAAATTCTACCGGATTTTCTACCGCCATCCCCTTATCGGGTCGCCATGTTGGTAAAACACAAATATCGAAATTTTCATCAGCAGCTATCTGTTTATGTGCCGAAAGCGAATCGCACGGGTCGTCAGTTGTGCATACAATTTCGACATTAGATTGTCTCATTAGATTTTTACATGAGTGCGTTTTTTTATTTGCCAAAATAGTTTTAGATTTTTCCCAAATAGAATCAGCAGTTTTTGGTGAGAGTAAATCATCGATATCAAAATATTTTTTAAGTTCGAGATGAGTCCAGTGATACAAGGGATTCCTCAAAGTTTTTGGAACGGTTTCCGCCCATTTATCAAATTTTTCTTTGTCAGTTGCATCACCGGTAATAAATTTTTCATCAATACCGTTCGCGCGCATTGCCCGCCATTTATAATGGTCACCGGCAAGCCACAGTTGAGTTAAATTATCAAAGGAGACATCCTCGGCGATTTGCTGAGGATTCAAATGGCAATGATAATCGATGATTGGCATATCCACTGCGTAAGAAAAAAACAATTCTTCCGCTTCGGGAGTTTGTAATAAGAAAGATTTATTTATAAATTTTTTCATACGTTAGTAATTTTTTAGATTTTCTTTAGTTAAAATATCTATCGGAAGAATTTGTTCTTTTTTCACTTTCTCTTTTAAAACTACATGCCTGAAAAGAGTCATTATCCCCTCGTATCCTTGAACTTCAGGCCGTTGACTTAATAAAAAATCTATTACTCCTTTTTTTAAAAAAGACCTGTTCCTTGTCGTTAAATCATATCCTATAATGTGAACGTTCCTTTTTATTCTCTTCTCTTTAATGTATTCGGCAACACGGCCTGCTCCGGCACTGGGTACAAATATACCTCGCAAATTAGAATTTTCTTCAAAAATATTTTGTAAAAGTTTATTAAATGTTGTTCCGTTTATTTCATAAATTCTTACTTTTATTTCTTTGTTTTTATTAAAAAAATCTGAAAAACTTTTTATGCGATCGTCAATATGATAATCTTTCGGAACCATTCTGATTATTCCAACAGTTCCTTTACCACAAATTAACAATTTCATCAACTTGGCAGCTAAGCTTCCGCTTTGAACAGAATTCTGTCCAATATATGAAATACATTTGCTGTTCGGAACATAAGAATCAAAGAAAACATAAGGAATTCCATCCGGAATCTTTTTTATAAATTCTTTTTTTGTAAATTCGGACATAGACGGCGCAATCAAAAGACCATCTAATTCGTCCTTCTTTTTCAATATTTTATCAAAGCAGTTTTTAAAAGAAGTTTTAGAGTTTTTATTATAATGAAAATAAATAATTTTGACTTTATAAGTCTCTAACTCTTTTTCTGCTTTTTTTATACCTTGCTCAGGTAATTCCCAATATTTCTCATCCTGATGCGGCTTAGGCAAAAAAACACCAAATGTAATCGCCTTTTTTGAAACAAGCGAACGTGCAATTATATTAGGTTTGTAATCAACCTTTTCCAGTATCTTTTTGACTTTCTTTCCAATCGCTTCAGAGTAATTTCCACGTTCGTGAATAACACGGTCAACTGTCCCGCGAGATACATTCGCAAGTTTAGCTATTTCTTTTATAGTAACCATATATTAATTTTCGATTTGTGATTTCCAATTTCTCACATTTTCCCACCTTCATACTTTCATATCTTCCCGCTTTCCGACTTATTGTGCACGAGCACAGCAATATTATATCTAACTTTTTTTGAAATGTCAAACCGCTTGAAAAAAACATTTCCGGCGACTATTACTAATATGCCGAATACAAGGCGGGGAAGATTTGTTGTTAATTCCCCTCTTGGCGAAGATCCCGAGTATTCCATCGGGGAGAGGAGGCCCGTGGGCGGGGGGCATAAGCGCTAAAATAAGCATATTTTAGCACTTTAAACCGAAAAATATGACTGTGCGATAATACGCATGCTGAAAGTCCGCCAACGGAGGAATTATTTCATTGCAACAAGAAATACTCAACTGAGAAAGCAAGGGAATTCGGATTCCTCTTCAAAGCGGCATTCCAAAAAATCATGCCGTCCCCTTTGCCGTTAAATCAGCGGCAAACATGGTTGTAAACTTCCACACCGACAAATTTCCATCGCAAACTGTCTTCGCTGGAATTTCCGCACCAAAAAATATTTGAATTACAAATTAGAGACTTAAAAAATTCTTCATGCAGCAATAAAGTTTATTGACAAAGATTTAAATTGTTGATAAAATTAATATATTAAATATTTTTTTTTTAACAAATGATTAATTCTAATAAATTTATTTTGTCTTGCTTTATATGTCTGCTGGTAATAAGTTCTTCTGTATTTGCCGACAATCTAACTGTTCACCAAATAGATGTAGGGCTTGGAATTTGCGCTGTTGCAAAAGCAGAAAATGGGGTAAAATTGATGATAGATACAGGGCGTTTGGGCTTTGTTGATTCCGTTGTACAATACTTATTCGCAAATAATCTTACAACTATTGATTATCTTGTTGTAAGTCACGCGCATCGGGATCATTATGGGGGAGCCGCAGGCCTGGTTTCTAACGGTATAACTTTTCTTAACGTTTTTGATAACGGTCACGTTACAAATGCTGTGTGGGTGCCTTCGGAAGCAAAAACAGCTTATCTAAACGCTCTCGGAAGCCGTCTTCACACTATTACAGCAGGCTGGTCGGTGGCTCTCGGACCCTCAACTACCGCACAATGCCTTTACGTAAACGGGAAATATGCGAGCGGAACAACTTTTATCATTTCATTCGTTTTATGTAAAGCGCAAATTATTTGAAAAGAGTTTTAGTTGAATGTATAACAAAGGTTAATTACAAATAATAAAAATATCATTTGGTTCGAGTCTGATCTTTCAATGCTTTCAATTCCCGCTCTATCGGCCAGGTGCTGAATGCGAGCACAAGAAACATAACAAGGTTGGCTATCGGCACAAACATAAGCAATCCCAAAGCCCATGGATAGCCGGTTTTTCCAAAAATCCTGCACCAGACAAATATCGCCAAAGCCAGGAAAAACAGGATAACAAAAGCAATTAATATAATAGCAATAAGAGGTAGGGCGCATTCGGTACATGTGGTTTCCATTGTTTTTTCCTTAATGTTGTTAAAAAAGTAAAAGTCTATTCAAATTACATTTTTCCAAACAGAATTATTCAAATTTTTTATTTAGGAAATTTGATTAAAAAGATTTGAAAATTTGTGCTTTGCTCAAAACTTCACTAATCTTCCCAGGCATCCGCCGGGGACAGCGTCCCTCCAACAGGTTACATCCCTAAATATTTCAGAGTGCCTGTTATCCATTCCTCTTTCAAAAATTCAACTCTGCCGATAAGAAGTGAGATTCGCGCCATGATAGTAAAAGCAAAAGAGGCTCCAAAACCCACCATCAAATAAGCGATTCCCACCCGGGTCAAACCTTGGGAAAGAGGATCTTCCTTCTTCAGCGAGAAAAAGAAATAATACAGGACACTGAAAACTCCTATCAGCAGAACTACGTTTCCGGCAGTAACGCTCCAGTTTATACCGCCCGAAGAATACATTACAACAGGGACAAACGTTGCCTGCAGCTGGGCAAGTATCTGCGATTGGATGCTGAGAGGCGTTGCTATTCCGGCGCCTATACCGATAGTGTAAGCCATGGGAAACCTTGACAGCCAGGCGTGTTTCGGGGAAAACCTTGATAAAAACAAAAGTCCGAGGCATAAAGAAAGGAAAATATATATAGCCCAGAAATGTTTTTTAGTTGAAATCGGCGAGTAGCTTTTCAAGTAACCTGCTGTAACTTCTAATACGGCTTTTTTATTTGAAAAATCTAAAGAAGAATTTTTCAAAGTTGTCTCTATATTTGCTGCAACAATATTTGTGTTTTTCAGGTTAAGAGCGGAAGATGTGTCATTTAAAGTGTCTTGAATAAGCTTTACATAACTGTTCGATTCAAATGCCGCGGATTCATTAGCCGGTACCTTTTCAACATAATTTTGAACGGTATGAAAAACAGTATTGGTAATATCGGAAGAATTTACGGTAATATTGTTGAAATATTTAACCAAAGGTTCCTGGATTTTCGGTTTAATGCCGTTTTGGTAGCTAATCACTATAAAATATCCCACCGAAACGCCGACAAAGATAGCTTCCGTTAATTTAAACATGAAGTTATCTTTAACGAGAAAAGAGTAAACGCACAAAGTAAGAATTGCGGCTACCCAAACTCCGATAAAATCCATAAACGTTTCAGGAATCATAATTTATTAAGGTGTCAGGTGTCAGGTGTCAGGTGTCAGTAATTTGAAATTAATCCCTCTAAAGCGGAACAGGCTAATTTATCTTTTGCGTTTTGCAATTTTCTTTTCCGGAGGCGGCAATAATTTCGGTTCGAAGCCCGGAACAGTTTGCCATTCTTTTAATACTAATTTAATTTTCGGTCTTAAAAATCCAAACGGGACAGTTGTCACCATCATCAGGGGCGTTGCCGTAGAAGAGTCCAGCCAAATTTCCACATCTCTGTCCAAGTTTAACAACCCTTTGAAAATTTCGTCGGGTTTTAAATTCAGCGCCGACATTTTTACCCTGACGGCGTCAAAAGTTCCTACTCCCTTAATGGTCAAAGGTTTTCGTTCTACAACGGTACATTTAAGGTGAAAAACTTTTCGTTTTTCAATTATTTTTATTTCTGTTGATGCTCCTATTTCGGTATCAAACCTTTTTCTTGCCTGGAAAGCGCCGCCAAAAACGTCCCATACATCTGGCGCAACTTTTGTCACGCATCTTGCCCGGTATTCGCCGTCTTTTTCCCGCCGGACATATTGGACAAACTGGTTATCCGGGCTGAAAAGCAGTCTTCTGCCGCGGCGCTCGGTTCCGTATTGCTCAATAGCATGAAAGACTGATTTGTCTGTTTTTTGTGAAAGATGGGAAAAGACTCTTACGTCCGCAAGATAAATTTTATAATCTCCATAACATCTTGCTTTAAATAGATGTGTGGGAACATTTTCATACATTCCCGTGGTAATATCCATCCAGACAGTGCCTATTGGAATTATTCCAAGGGCGTAAGCTTTGAATTTAAACTTTTCGCCTGTCGGATATGAAGCGCCGGCGCCAGAGAAAGTTGCGGCAAACAGCACAAAAATGCCGAGAAAGAAACTTATAATTCGAAAGCTTTTCATACTCACAAAAAAAGAAAAGCCCTCCGATACATAAAAGTCCGGCGAGCTTTTTAGTTTTTAATTACAAATATGAATTACCAGCGGCAGTATTCGTCACCAAATAGCGCATATTCGTGCACGTTATCAACTGTATCTTTAACATGTTTGCCTGTGCTGGCGCAACCGGAAAGCATAGCTGCTACCGCAAGTACTACAACGAGTAATGTACAAAGTTTCCGCATTGATTTCTCCAATTTTTTATATTAAATATTAAGTGATTAATAAAGTCTTTTTTGTTGTGGTAAATTGTAGCATTTTAAGTTTTAATTGTCAAGAAATTGTAGAAAAAAACTTCCCAACCACATTTTCTGACAAAATTAACAGGATTATATTAATAAAAGGCAATCAAAATTAACAGATAAGTTTAAGTATTTAACCGTTTAACCATCTCCCACTGAACTTCATAACAGCCCTTACAAAGAAGGCTGCGGGCTTATTGAGCCGCACATTCGTTTGCGCGGCGTTCCCCCGTACATAATTAGACGCAACGTGAAAAGGGGGCGACAAGAAAAAATCTTCTCCTTACAAAAGAGGAGTGTCGCTAAGCGCCTTACAAAAGAGGAGTGTCGCTAAGCGCCTTACAAAAGAGGAGTGTCGCTAAGCGCCGGGGTGGTTCTCTTCTTTTTGAAGAATGCGATACATTCAATGATGGAAAATTTATGAAAATAACAAATTAATAAGTGATTTTAATCAACTTTTCCATTTATAAAATTATTATTTAATCGTATTGCTAATAAATAGTATTGCTATAATTGATTCTGTTTAAAAAAATAATTTTGCGTGCCTCGCGAATGCTGGACTCGAAGGTTACGAAGGAAGATAATTTTTTGACAAAATAATTTTTATTTTACTTTGTGTGCTTGGTGAGCTTTGTGTGAAAAATTATAAATTTCAGTTGCATTCTTTTGCACTAAATCTGCGAACTCCAACAATCCTTACTCCATCACTCCAATCTTCAAGGCTGAAGAAGTTTGAACCCCGTTTCTTTTTCAAAAGCGCGGACAGCTGTTGTATTCGTCAGTTCATATAAAATAACTTCCAGGACATGCCAGGTTTTTACCCCGGCACGGACACAGCCGGTAACTGTTTTGTCTTTCCTTCCGCAGGCAATGTGCATGTGAAGAACCGGGTTGCCCTCATCGTCGGGAAATAAAGTTCCTGTTCCGGCGATTTCACAAACGTCGTTAATAATGTGCGTCATCGGATTAACCTTTTCCGCTCTGCCTTTCTCGGGCCCGACTACAAGTTTACTGTCTTTATCTATTCCTCCGACAGCTATTACAGACGCCGCCTTGATATTTTTTTCTCTGGCAAACTTTTCGATTTCTTCGTGAAGAATGTCACCGTCTTCAAGACGAATGACAAAAACTCTTCCCTGTTTTGCTTCTGAATATTTCATTGTTAAATTTTAAGTTTTTAATCACGGATGAAACATGGATTTTCACGGATAAATACTTCGTCATTAATTCAATAGTTTCTTCCGGAGACAAATCTGTGGTATCAATTTCTATAGCTCCGGGCATTTTTTTCAGCGCGCCTACCGGACGTTCTCTATCTCTTTTGTCTCTATCCAAAACAGCTTTTTCAACAGCATCGAGAGTTAGTTCCGGATTTCTTTTTCTGTCGTCTTCAAGCCGCCTTTTCGCGCGTTCCCTTGCTTTGGCAATAACAAAAAATTTTACGTCCGCATCGGGAAAAACGTCGGAACCGATATCCCGGCCTTCGAGCACCGCGTTTCCTGCTTCGAGTCCGAGCCGCCGCTGCTCTTTTACAAGAACTTCACGCACGCCAGGATTGTCCGCAATATTTGAAACATAAATTCCAATGTCCGGCGCGAGAGCTTCATGAGTTAAATCTTTTCCGTTGATAAAAACATGCTGTGCGCCGTTAATATTTTTCAAATCTATTTTTAGATTCTTCACGCATGAGGCTATTTGTTCAGCCTCCGTGGTCGGGATATTGTTTACTCTCGCGTATGCGGCCACGCCGCGGTACATTAGCCCGGTGTTAATATAAAGGAAACCGAGTTTTGCCGCGAGTTTTTTTGCGGCCGTGCTTTTTCCTGAAGCTACTGTTCCATCTATTGCTATAATCATAAAGTTTTAGATTTCGCGTTAGCGCCCGGCGTATACCGGGTAGATTTTAAATTTGCAATTATCAATTTGCAATAACATTTACCCATGCGCGGCGGCTTCTCGGGCCGTCAAACTCGCAAAAGAAAATAGCCTGCCAGGTTCCCAATTTCAGCCTGCCGTTTTCCACAGGGACGGTAACAGAGTTTCCTATCAAAGAAGATTTAACGTGGGCGGTGGAATTACCTTCGCAATGCCTGAACCCACGAAGATTTTTCACAATGTCGCATAGAGACAAGAGAATGTCGTGGACAACGTCTGGGTCAGCGTTTTCGTTAATAGTTAGCCCTGCTGTTGTATGCGCGACATGCACAAAGCAGATACCGATTTCGATATTAGATTCACTGACAGCTTTTTGAACTTCGCGAGTAATATCTATCAGCTGTTCCTTTGCGGAAGTAGTTACGTTAATTTCCATAATTCTATAGGTTTCAGGTTTCGGGTGTCAGGTGTAAGTAATTTGAAATTAAAAAAAGGACGCAGAAAATTATGATAAATTTATTTGTTCGGCCGTAAGTTTTAAAAGAAGCCGCGGACAGAGGAAGAATCTTATAACTTTCTTTTAGTTTTTCGGGGTAACTGAATCCGTCCATCGCAAATCCCCAGGAATAAGCGGTTTTGGGAGTAAAAAACCCGTAAGGATAAACAATTTCCCGGATATTGGCGCAGGCAACATCAGGCACGGCGAAATCTAAAACGTCGGAAATTGCAAGCTGGGCGTAACCATTATAGCTTCCGGCAAAGCCGGCAACTTTCCCGTTTGACCAATTTTGATTACGAACCCATTTGACAGTTTCCAACCCGTCTTTTCTTTCGTTGACGAACGGGAAGAATTCTCCTTCGGAATCAAACCTTCCGCGGCAGTCCTGCACCACAACAACCAAGCTTTCCGCGAAAAAAGGTTCTATCATTGCTTGGCGCCCCTGCCTGTTGTAAGGGGTCCTGGCAAGAACACAGGGATATTTTCCTTCTTTTTTCGGGCGGTAAACATCTGTAGCAAGAGAAATTCCGTCCCGCATTACAATATTTGTAATTTCCCGGGCATAGCCGTACTTTTCTAAAATATCTGCAAAAGAGATTGAAACTGCAAGAAGAAAAGTTAAAGATATGTAAATAATAATTTTGTGCATAGTTAATTTTTCTTTTAGAAAGATAAAATTCATAGCCACTAATACCCAAAGGCTCAAAGAATTAGTCGACCCTTAAAGAGGCGACTATTTATTTTTTAGTGTTCCTCTGTGTTTTAGAGCCTTTGTGTCAAATATTAAAATTGATTTTATATTATACTAAAAATTCTTCTAATATAAAACTTTTTAAGAAATATGATATAATACTAATAACAAAATTTTAATTATGAAAAATCAACCCGAGAAGAAGTACGTTGTGGTTGTTCAATGCCATATTGTAAAAGAGAGATGTTCGGGCTGCCTTTGTGAGTTCGCTTTTAACAATAGAACAGGCGGGTTTACTGACTACCCTAAAGACCAAAACTTAAGATTTTTGACTTTGACTTGCGGGGGTTGCTGCGGACGAGCAGTTCATCGAAAACTTTCGCATTTTATCAAACAGGTAAAAGCCAAAGAAAATTTGAAAAAAGAGGATGTTGTTGTTCATCTTTCTTCATGTATTTCAAAAGATAATTATCACGGCCCTCCATGCCCGCATATTAATTATTTAAAAACTATGATTTGTGACAAATTAGGCCTTGATTTAAAAGAAGGAACAAAGGTATCCGATACATCTGAAAAACTTCAAAAAGAAGGAAAATACAATGAAGCAGAAAACCCGAAAAGAAATTGACAGCATGGGAGAAATCCAGGTGCCCGCCAACCGCTATTGGGGAGCGCAAACTCAGCGGTCGCTTAAATATTTTGACATCGGCAAAGACAAAATCCATGCTGAAATTATTTCCGCTTTCGGCATTTTAAAAAAAGCGGCGGCTGAAACGAACGCCGAACTCGGAAAACTTTCAATAGAAAAAGCAAATTTAATTATGCAGGCAGCGGAGGAAATTATTGATGGAAAACTGATCGATAATTTTCCTTTAAGCGTGTGGCAAACAGGCAGCGGCACCCAGACAAATATGAATATCAACGAAGTAATCGCCAACAGGGCGATAGAACTTTCCGGAGGAAAAAAAGGCAGCAAATCGCCTGTTCATCCGAATAACGATGTAAACATGTCGCAGTCTTCAAACGACACTTTTCCGACAGCAATGCACATCGCCGCCGTAACAGCTATTTGCTCAGAATTATTGCCTGCGGTTCAGGATTTGCGGGATGCCATAAACAAAAAAAGCAAAGAATTTGAAAAAATTGTAAAAATCGGCCGAACGCATTTGCAGGACGCTGTTCCGCTAACTCTCGGGCAGGAATTTTCTGGTTACGTTGCGCAGCTTGATGCAAATATAGGAAGAATTAAAAGTTCGCTTGACGGACTTTATGAATTGGCAATCGGCGGAACGGCTGTAGGCACAGGCCTGAACGCCCCGCCGGAATTTGCAGAAAAAATTGCCGAAAAAATTAGCGAAATTTCAAGATTTCCCTTCGTTACAGCTAAAAATAAGTTCGCGATTTTGGCAGCACATGACGCTATTATAGCCGCCAGCGCCGCAATAAAAACTTTGGCTTGTTCGTTGATGAAAATAGCAAACGATATTCGCTGGTTAGGAAGCGGGCCGCGATGCGGCATCGGCGAACTTATTCTCCCTGCGAACGAGCCCGGGTCTTCTATCATGCCGGGAAAAGTCAACCCCACACAATGCGAAGCAATGACAATGGTTTGCGTCCAGGTTATAGGTTATGATACGGCAATCGCTGTAGCTGGTTCCCAGGGAAATTTTGAACTGAACGTTTTCAAGCCGCTAATGATTTTTAACTTGCTTGAAGAAATCCGCCTTTTAACTGACAGCAGCATTTCTTTCAGAAAACATTTAATTGAGGGTTTGCAGCCAAACAAAGAAAAGATAGAGTGGTATTTGAAAAATTCGCTTATGCTTGTAACAGCTTTGAATTCTGTTCTCGGATATGACAACTGCGCAAAAATAGCTAAACTGGCTCTTGAGGAAAATTTGCCTTTGAAAGAGGCCTGCCTGAAACTCGAGCTTCTTCCAGAAGAAGAATTTGACAAAGCTGTCAACCCGGAAAAGATGGTTTAATGTTAACGCAAAAGGCGCAAGGGGCGCAATAATTATTCCCAGTTTATAAAGTAGGGTGGGGGATTGTATTTGCTAATTGATTCCTTTTGCGCAGCGCCCGGAGAGTTTCGGGACTATTGCGACTTTTGCGTTTTCTCTTTTAAGAAATTTCCGAATTCCAGGTCTAATACGCAGATATGTTTTACAAGCCAGTTGACCAAAAGATTGTCAATTGATTCAGCAAGCGAATGAGTGGCTCCGTCTTCCTTAAAATAATCTACCAGGTCATCTAAAATCGCTTTGAACTCGTCATGTTTCTGTTTTTGATAGTCGTAGCCGGGATAGTTACTCTCTTCCATCTGTTTTTCTTCTTCAGAAAAATGAAAATCAGTGTATTCAACCAAAAAATCTAGCGTTTTAGCAATTTCTGTTGTGCTGTGATGTGACTCTATAGAACTAGCAAGTTTATTCAGATGCTTAATAAGTTGTTTATGCTGTTCATCAATCAATTCTACGCCAACAGATAAATCATCTGACCATATAATTTTTTCCATTTTAAATTCTCCTGTTTTTGTTATAGGGATATGATAACAAAAGTTTTTTTATTTAGTCAAAGTAAAATTTTCAAAATTCATCGTTTTAATTTGTTCAAGTTTTCCTGGGCAACGGCATTGGTCGGATCAATATCAAGAGCTTTGTTAAACATAATTTTCGCGGCATCCTTTTTTCCCTGGCCTAGATACGACAACCCCAGGAAAGTCAACGCCTCAGGCGACTGCGGCTTTACCGTCAGCTCAAGGATCGCTTCTTTTTCTGCTTCGGGAAAGTTGTTTAAGGCTAAAAACAATTTTGCTTTGCTTGAATGAAGTTTCGCCTTCTTGGGATTTTCTTTAATTATCTTATCATAAATCAAGAGGGCTTCCCGAGCCTTTTTCATGTCTGTGCCTGCTTGTGTGATTGTCAAACTTGAAAGCAGGTCGGCAAGCTCAAGTTTTAATGATATGTTTTCCGGGGACATTTGCACAGCATCTTCAAGAGAAGATATCGCGCCGTCGGTGTTTCCAATCCTAAGTTGAATCGAACACTGAATTTTTTTCGATTTCGAATAAAGCTTCCGTGTTTCAGGTGTGATATTCATTCCCGCCAGCTGCCCGGATTCACGGGAGTGAGTAAGCGCAAGCTTTAATTCAGAAAGCTGAAGATATCTAACAGCAAGTTGTAAATGAGCTTTGATAAGCCAGTTCCGTTCTTTTGTATTTGACAAAATCCATTTTAAGTGTGAAGCGGCTCGCTTGTTTCCGTTTTCGGTGTTGCTGCAAGTGCGGGCAAGATGATAATGAACATATATTGAATCGGGGAAAAACTCCAGCGCGCGGTGCCATACCTGGTTAGCTTCCGCTCTTTTCCCTTGTAAAATACAGCTGTTGCCAAGTCCGTGCCAAAACTTATAAACAGTCGGCTGTTGCATCGCAAGATTAAAATATATTTTTTCCAGTTCGGCAAGAGTTATTCCGTTACTTTTTTTCGCGGCTTCGTCCAAAATTTCGTTTTGAAACTCAAGAGAATCCGTATTAATTATTTTGTAAATGATTTTCCTGTCTGAATCTGTAAAATCGGAATTTCTTATCCATTTGCGGCGGGTTTTGTTTAGAATCTTTTGGTAAGAATTTCTTAAACCTGTAAGACTTTCAGGATCGGGAGCTTTTTCGGACACTTCCCCTCCGGCTTTCATCTTCTCAAGCACCCTGTAAATTTTGTCGCAATCAGAAAGCAAAATGCTCATGTTGTAAACATTATTGCTTTGCGTCGCCACTTCGAAATCTTTTCTTTTCCGGTTATATTTCCCAAACAGCCGCGAGTATGTTATTTCCCTAACATGCGGCTCTAATTCTTTTTGTTTTTCCTGCCATTTCTTTAAATATTTGTTTCCGTCATGAAAAAGAATTATACCGTTCTGCATAAGACGGAGAAGCTGATCATAGGCAATTCTATAAAGAGAAAGGCTTTCGATGTAATTTTTTTCAGCAAACTGGGTTTCCGCCTTTTCGGCAATTTCAAGAACTGCTTTTAGTTCGTTCCCAGTGTCCGTTTTTGCAGAAAATGTTTGAAAAGCTGTTCCCCATATCAAAATCAAAATTATAATTAAATTTTTCATTAGTTTTCCAAATTCAAAATAAAAGATGGATTTTATTTCCCGCTTAATTTTCATTTTACCAAAATTGGCCATGAAATTTTGAGTCTTCTGAAGTAGTTTGAATTTCTTTTTTTGGAGTTGTTCCATGTATATTATACCATTTTTTCAAGATAAAGAATACAATAATTAAAAAAGCGGCAACGCTTAATGAAATAATTAACCATTGCAGAACAGGTGGAAATGCTTTTATTTTCGCGCTGATAATAATATTTCTTTTATCCTCAAAATCAGAAAAAGGAAATGAAGCTATAACTCTGTTATCTCTCTGTTGTGCGCCTTTTACCTCTATAACTTTGTCGGGAAACCTGAATATAAATGTAGCCCGCCCGTCTGACAGCCAGTTTTTGTCTGCAAGAGAAGTTTTGCCCGTGGAAAAATGGTCCTGGTTTAAATTTATTTTATAAAAGAACAAAGACTTTAATTTTCCTCTTCGCCATTGCAAAATTCTTTCTGAAAATAATCCACATGCCGATAAATCTTTTAAAGAATTAAAAGATAGGGAAATTTCTGCTTTGGGCCGGCGCCGCTTGGTTTGGTATTTGCATTTGTTTATCGTTACTCCGGCATTGGCGCAGCTCTGGCTGATAGATGAATAGTCCGGAAGAAACAATGTCGATGCCGCCTGCCAGCTTGATGCCTTTGTATAGTTTTGCCAGTTTGGCGAGGGCTCGCAGGTTATGGTTACAGCGCCCGATCCGTCTTTGTTGAAGTTCCAATCTTCTTTATAACGCAGGCAGCCGGAAAGGAAAAAAAGTAAAACTAAAATGTAAAAGCCAAAACGCATTGGAGTATTGAAGTATTGGAGTATTGAAGTATTGGAGTATTGGAGTATTGGAGTATTGAAGTATTGGAGTATTGGAGTCCTGGATTTCCATCACTCCATTGCTCCTTCACTCCGTTTTTTTAGCACGTCTAAATATTCGTAGTTCGTCACGTCAAAATGAAGCGGAGTAATTGAAACATAACCGTTTTTTACGGCAGAATAATCAGCAATATCCAGCTCTTCTATTTCCACAACTTCTCCGGCGATCCAATAGTATGAATTTCCTCTTGGGTCAGTTCTTTTAACATATTTTTCAACAAACTTAGTTTTGCCCTGGCAGGTAAATTTCCTTCCTTTTATTTCCTCAAAATCTATGTCCGGAACATTTACATTTAAAAGTGTGTCTTCAGGAATATTAAGTTCAGGAATTAACTTAAGCATGTCAAGAACAACTTTTGCCGCAGTGTCAAACCGGGCATCTCTTTTATATGAATCCACGGAAATAGCTATTGAAGGAACTCCAAGGAGCGTGCCTTCTGTCGCGGCGGAAACGGTTCCTGAATAAATAATATCAGTTCCAAGATTTGCGCCCTGATTAATTCCCGATATCAATAAATCCGGAGGCTCTTCCATTATAGAACAAAGGGCAAGCTTTACGCAATCTGCCGGTGTTCCGTTAACCGCGTAACCAAATAAATCTCCGTTGAGGTATCTTTCGCTTACCTTTAACGGATCATGAATAGTAATGGCATGGCCGACAGCGCTCTGTTCTCTGTCGGGGGCAATTATGAAAAGTTCGGCGTGCTCTTCGAGGGCTGACGCCAGAATTTTTAAACCTTTGGCTTCTATGCCGTCATCATTGCTTAATAATATTTTCATGGATTTATTATATCAAAAAAAAGAATTTTTCGGTATAATATTGGAAATCCAAATTTAGAAACTTGAAATTAGTAATTAGTAATTAGAAAATTTTCGTCCTTTGTGTCCTTTTGCCTTTTTAATCTTATTCATGACTAAGTTGATTAAAAATGATATTATAGAACTTGAAATTACCGATATCGCTTTTGGCGGCGACGGCGTCGGCCGGGTTGACGGCTGCGTTGTCTTCGTGCCTTTTACAATTATCGGAGAAACTGTCCGCGCGAAAATTTTCAGAAGAAAAAAACGTTTCTATTTTGCGGATTTGATAGAAGTTTTAAAACCTTCGCCGGAACGACTCGATCCTTTTTGCCAATACTATCAAAAATGCGGTGGCTGTCAGTACCAGCATATTAATTACAATTATCAGCTTAAAATTTTCAAAAAACAGTTGAAAGATATTATGACACGACTCGGGAATTTTGAACCTGAAGAGCTTAATATTTTGGATTTGCTTCCATCGCCGAGAACAAAAAACTACAGGAACAGAATAGACCTTCACCAGTGTGGGGAAACAGAATACGGCTTTTGTGTTAAAAATTTTTCGCGGCAAAAGTTCCCTCTGAAAAAATGCAAGATTTTTGAACTTGAAGATGATTTTTCAGAGTTTCCTGAACGCCGGCCGGAACAGCTTCTTGTTATCAGAACCCATTCCGGAAATCCCTATTTTTATTTTAAAGACGACCATAATGAAGTAAAGTCAGGGCTTTATGATTTGAAGACTTTGAAGCCGGTAAAATCGGAAGATGTCTTCTATGAAGTTGACGGCAAAATTTACAAGTCTCATTATTCCGGGTTTTTCCAGGTCAACAGATGGATTTTGCATGACTTAATTAATCTTGTTTCTTCTTTCGCGCAGCCCAAGAATACTGATGTTCTGCTTGATGTTTACTGCGGAGTCGGCATTTTCGCTTTGTCTTTGGCGGAAAAAGTCAAAAAAGCCATGGGTGTGGAAATTTTGGAGGAAAGCATAGAATACGCAAAAAAAAATGCGGAAGGTCTTGGATTAACAAACACGGAATTTACCGCCGAACCTGCCGAAACCTATATGCGCCGGCTTGTTGACGAAGAAAAACACATAGACATTTGCGTGGTTGACCCGCCCCGGAACGGGCTCACCAACAAAGTTGTTTCCGCGATAAAAAAGCTTAAACCCGAGAAACTTATTTATGTTTCCTGCGGCCCTTCAACTTTCGCGCGAGACGCGAGAAAATTTGTTGACGCCGGTTACGAAATGAAAAAAATACAGCCGTTAGACCTTTTCCCGCACACAAAACATTTTGAACTCGTCGCGGAGTTTAGAATGTAGCACAAGCGTCTCGCTTGTGAAAAATTAATCAACACTTTAATGGCAGAAATTTCTTTCTAAAAATTGCAATAGATGTTCCATAGGTTTGACAAGCGAAACGCTTGTCCTACATTAAATCATGAACAAGCAAGACAGATTCCAAATGCTTCTTGAAAAAGAGGCGACCAAGAAAGACGATGGCTTCTCCAGAATAGCCGGTGTAGACGAAGCCGGCAGAGGTCCGCTTGCCGGGCCGGTAGTCGCTGCGGCCTGCGTTTGTGTTATTGAACCCGACGCTGTAATGTTTCCTTGGTTTATTGATATTTACGATTCTAAAAAAGTCAGCGAAAAAATTCGCGAAAAGTTATTTGAATTTATCACTGCTGAAGACAGCCCTTTTCATTTTGGAGTCTCAATTGTTGACCATGCGGAAATAGACCGGACAAATATTTTGAAAGCCACGCACAAAGCAATGCGGCATGCGGTTGAAAATCTTGTTTTTTTACCTGATTTTGTTCTTGTTGATGGAACGGAAATTCCGCGTCTTGGAATATCTCAGGAAAAAGTTATTAAAGGGGATCAAAAATGTTTCTGCATAGCCGCGGCTTCCATCCTTGCTAAAGTTACTCGTGACAGAATAATGAGGGAGCACGCAGAAGACTACCCTCATTACGAATTTGAAAAACACAAAGGGTATGGAACAGCGAAGCATTTGGAAGCCATTCGCAAACACGGACGCTGCAAAATTCATAGAAAAAGTTTTAAAGTTACGGGAATTGATGACAAAAAGAAGAAAAGAAAAAAAAAAAATAATTTTAAATAAACTTAAAATTTGACATTTTTTATTTTTCTCTTGCAGTAATGTCTTCTACAGAAAACTCCCTTTAATAACATAAGTATATTCTTATGAATCAGAAGCAATACTGCGGCGCGCCCGAATGGGCGCAGTCCGATTATGTTTTCTGATTCGGCTATGGGAGTAGCTCTGTAGAAGGATGCAATTGTGAGCGGAAAAGGGTCGGACGGAAAAGGGTCGTATCCGATAATAAAATATAAATCTTTTGTTATCAATATGTTATGGTATTTTTCTTCAATATAATATGCGTTAGAGCAATGTTTTTGCTATCAAAAATATGCTTTTAAGACCTTTTTAACCACTGATTTCACTGAAACACACAGAAAATTTCCACAAAAAATTTCCAGACAACTAGGGTCAGGCCTTAACTTTTGACAATTAAACATGAATATGACCTATTATTCTTGTTTATGTTTTTTTGTTATTATGGTTTTGTTTGTGTTTGTGTATTTTTTACAAATTACGCCGCCGCCGCGCATGAAACAGCAGCAAATTACGGTTGTCGGCGGCGGAGCTGTTATGTATAATACCGACCTTTTCGCTGTCGATACAGGTTTCCCGTCAAATCAGTTGCCACGCGTCTGGCCTAATCATCCTCATGATTATAAAAGAACGCGCGCGATTCAGCCGGTTACGAACTCTCCGTTTGTGTGTAGTTTTCATGCTGATCACACTACCGCAATAACCTCTATGAACGCTATTTTTTCTTCGTACGTTAAAGAGCCTTATTCCACAAATAGATTTTACCAGTGGGATTTTAATAATG
>Ga0190284_1000495_pt1 | contig 22242 bp, 20 predicted proteins | sample 48691812_MG_FD_161668 | JGI IMG/M metagenome (GOLD analysis project Ga0190284, IMG submission 161668) | Hydrothermal vent microbial mat bacterial communities from Southern Trench, Guaymas Basin, Mexico - 4869-18-1-2_MG | ecosystem: Environmental > Aquatic > Marine > Hydrothermal vents >...
TCCTTTAACAAAGCAGCAAAGCCAATTTTGGCCGATTGCGGCGTTGATTTCAGCTCGGCGTATTACAATACGCCTTCGCCTTATCGCCTTGCAATTGCCTCAAAATTGACTTTTTAAGGGTCGACTAGTTATGGTTGTGCCTACTTGCCGTGACGGTTCGATATAAAAGTTTATAATGAAATTTGATATTGAAGACAAAACAATAAAACTTATAATTTCAAATCGGTCTGGTCTTCTGACCTTCCGGCCTTCAAACCTTTGAATAATCTTATTATGAAAACTTATCAAAATCCTCTTGTTGGCAGGTATGCCAGCGATAATATGTCGGAACTCTTTTCTGAAAACCACCGAATTCGAACTTGGCGGAGAATGTGGATCGCCCTTGCGGAAGCCGAAAAAGAACTGGGACTCAAGATTTCCAACAAGCAAATTAATGAGTTAAAAAAGTTTGCAGATAAACTTAATATTCCTGCAGCGAAAAAAATCGAACGGCAGGTTCGGCACGATGTTATGGCGCATGTTCTTGCTTATGGAAAACAAGCGAAAAGCGCCGCGCAGATTATTCATCTTGGAGCGACAAGCTGCTTTGTTACCGATAACGCCGACCTGATAATTTACCGTGACGCGCTTCGCCTTATAAGCGACAGGCTTGTTGATGTAATTCGGTCTCTTTCCAAGTTTGCGTCTCGTGAAAGAAAACGGCCTGCACAGGGCTTCACACATCTGCAGCCGGCGCAGCTGACAACAGTAGGCAAGCGCGCCAGCTTGTGGCTGCATGATTTTCAACTTGATTTCGAGCAGCTTTCTTTTTTGCTTTCAAAACTTAAATTCAGAAGTATTAAAGGTGCCACAGGATCACAGGCGAGTTTCCTGGAGTTGTTCAAAGGCAACCACAAAAAGGTAAAATCTTTGGAGAAAAAAATCGCCGCAAAATTCAAGTTCCCGGATTTTTATCCTGTGTGCGGCCAGACTTATCCGAGGAAAGTTGATGCCGATATACTCGCGTGCCTTGCGGGAATAGCTCTTTCTGTAAGTAAAATGACTAACGATATTAGGTATTTGCAAAGTATCAGAGAACTTGAAGAACCTTTCGGGAAAAAACAAATAGGTTCTTCGGCGATGGCTTATAAAAGAAATCCTATGCGTTGTGAGCGCGCTGATTCTCTTGCAAGGCTTATCCTTTCGTTTGCTTCGTCTCCCCAAATTACCGCGGCTACTCAATTCCTCGAAAGAACTCTTGATGATTCAGCCAACAGAAGGATTTCTATGCCGGAGGCGTTTCTCGCGGCTGACGCCATTTTGCTTATTATGGAAAATGTAGCTTCGGGGCTTGTTGTTTACCCTAAAATTATCGCCCGCAGGGTACAGGAAACGTTGCCGTTTATTGCTACTGAGGCTATCCTCATGCTTGCGGTTAAAAAAGGAAAGAGCAGGCAGGAAGTCCATGAAAGAATTAGAACACACGCGATGGCTGCGACAATGAAAATTCGAAACGGGGAGAAAAATAATCTTGTTGAACTGATGGCTGCTGATCCTGAAATCGGCCTGGCAAAACAAGAAATAATTAAGGAGCTTGACCCCAAACGCTGTGTAGGCAGGGCGCCTGAACAAACGGAAGAGTACATCAACAATTATATTAAGCCAATATTAAAAACATATAAAAGGTATTTTACCGCTGACAAATCTGTAGTGAAGTATTAACTTAGACGTTTGACAATAGACGTTAATCCTTTTATAAGTACAAACATCCAACATCTAATTTCAAATAAATTATGAATCTTTTCTGGGTAGATGGTATTGGAGGCTGCAACATTCCACGTTCTCGTGAAGATGTTGAATGGCTTTCACAGCAGGGAATAAGCGCGATAATTTCTTTAACTGAAAAGGCTTTGCCCCCCGAGTTAGTAAAAGATTTCACTTCTATCCATGTTCCCGTATTGGATTTCTGTGCACCTACTGTCGAACAATTTCATCAAGTCATAGATTTTCTTGAAGCGTGCCTAAATAATAATATTGTTCCTGTTGTCCACTGTACAATGGGTTACGGGAGAACGGGCACAGTTCTCGCTGCGTACCTTATTTATAAAGGAGCAACTGCCGATGAGGCAATTTCAAAAGTTCGCGAGCAGCGCCCAATGGCAATAGAAACTTTTAGCCAAGAGGATTCTCTCTATTTTTTCGAGCAGGATTTGAGAGGAGGGAAACAGTGAGCAGTGAGCAGTGGGCTTTAAAATATTGAGTGTTAAACTAATGCGCGCATCAGCTTTAAAAAAAGCCGCAGTACGACTCGAATAATCATTGCTCACTTTGTGCTGCGGCTTGTGATACAGTTCAGATTACGGAGAGGAGTTTTGTACCGAGGTGCTGAACCGTAAGTGTGAAATGTGTGAGCTATAGAGCAAGTCGTACTGCAGATAAATCTATTAATTTCTGTTGAGATTTATGTTCAGGTACTTTATGAACATTTAACCGTTTTCCTGTTTCAAAGTCGGAAGCGCCGCAAAACATAACGGTTTTTTGCGGATAGAAACTAAAAGAGTTTCTTTTTCTATTGTGAAGAATATGAGACATTTCAGTCCTCAGAAAATAATTAAATTTAAAAATAGATAAGTGAAACCAAAGCTATAATAGGTATAGCAAATTCTATGCCAGACACTTCGTTTCTTTGTTTTATTGATTTATCTGATGTTTTTACACTGACGATTTTGAAAAAAAATCCGAGTAAAAATATAACTTCGACTTTTTCTCCGTATGTTTTAAAAATAAAATCCCAGACTTTCTGATGAGGAATAACCTAAATCTTGTTAATATCTTTCACGTTCTTTATAGTGAAAAAAAATAATAATTCAAATCCATTATCATTTATTTCGTCAGTTGCTGGAATGCAATCAGATATTGATTTTCAAAATGGAAACAATAAAATCAAAGATTGGCGCTGGCAATTGGCTAACCAAATTACCGATATCGGTTCACTCAACATTTTTTGTCGATTGCAATCTGCAGAATTTGTCGATTTAAAAACTGTTACGGCTAAATTTCCATTCGCCCTGACCCCTTATTTGTTTTCTATCATTGACTGGTCAAACGAGAGTGATCCGATTTTAAGGCAAGTTCTCCCTGACAACCGTGAACTTGATAACGTATCTCCAGAAGCAAAGCCTGACCCGCTTAATGAAGTAAACTTAATGCCCGTAAAAAGATTAATACACCGTTATCCCGACAGAGCTGTTCTGATTGTAACCAATCGATGCTCAGCTTTTTGCAGGCATTGTAACCGCAAGCGCAGCTGGAAGGATATTAATAATGACATTACAAACCTGGAATTGGAAGAAATCATTAATTATTTAAAAGACACTCCCGAAATAAGGGAAGTGATTTTGTCAGGGGGAGATCCATTAATTCTCCAAGATGATAAATTGAAAAAATTGCTCAATGCTGTCTTCGCGGTTGGAACAATAAAAGTAGTAAGGATAGGAACTCGTGTGCCTGTTTTTCTTCCTATGAGAATTACAGAAGATTTATGCAGACTCTTAGAGGAGTTTCCTTCAGTCTGGATTAACACTCAATTTAATCATCCTTTGGAAATTACAAAAGAATCGAAAGAGGCATGTGAAAAATTGCAGAAAGCAGGAATTCCACTAAGCAACCAGGCTGTTTTGCTGAAAGGAATAAATGATTCACCTGAAGTTATGATTGAACTTTGCCGGAAATTGCAGGAAATAAAAGTAAGGCCATACTATCTTTTTCAGTGCGATTTAATTGAGGGGACAGAGCATTTTTGGACGCCATTGGCTGCCGGCAAACAAATAATTGAAAGAATGACGGGCCATACAGGAGGTTTATGCGTGCCGAGATTTGTTATAGATTTGCCGGGCGGAAAGGGGAAAATTCCTATTATCCCGGATTACATAGTAAATGAAACGGAAGGAAAAATAATTTTCAAAAATTATAAGGGAGAAAAGGTGGAATATATAAGATGCTTGACAAACTAATACACATAGTGTATAATAGGGTGTATGAGAACAAATATTGTCTTAAATGATGAATTGGTAAAGATTGCCATGCGGTATAGTCATGCCCGCTCCAAAAAAGCTTTGATTGAGGAAACTTTACGTACTTTTATTAAAGTAAAGTCTGAAGATGAGAAACGATTGACGTACGAAAACCGATACAATAATTTAATTTCTAAACTGTCAAACATTTCTCTGTCAAGGCCTTCGATAGATTTAATTCGAGAAGACAGGGAACGGTCATGAAATCCTTTGTACTTGACACAAGTGTAGCTGTTGCGTGGTTTTTACCGGAAATTTTTTCTTCGGAAGCCAGAGAGTGGCGCTCCCGAATGATAAAAAAAGATGTGGAATTTTTTGTCCCGAATTTGCATTTTTATGAATTTGGAAATGTTCTGAGAAAATATATTTTATTTAGGGATATATCAGAAGAAATTGCCCGGGAAATTTTCTTGCTGCACTTGGAAAGCCCATTGAAAATAATTACTCCTGACATCCCAAAACTTCTTGAAATTTCGTTAAAATACAATTCTACAATTTATGACGCAGTCTATATTTCTATTGCTTTAGAACTTCAAGCGCCATTACTGACTGCTGAAAAGTCAACCAAAGAATGGATTGCCAAATTAGGCAAACTTGCATTAACTATAAAATAAAATTTGTTATGTCTAAAGAAATAGAAGAAGGGAAAAACTTACAGCTTGATTTTGAAAAGCTTAAAAAAGTTGCCAATTGCGGCGCGGATGTTTTGCCTGTAGGAGTTCAAGACGCTAAAACAAAGGAGCTGCTGATTATTGCTTATGCAAACAAAGAAGCTTTAGAACACACTTTGAAAACAGGAAACGCAACTTTCTGGAGCACTTCCAGGAATGAGCTTTGGGAAAAAGGCGCCACTTCAGGCGATACTCTCAAAGTAATGGAAATCAGGGTGAATTGCGAGCAAAATTCTTTGCTTTATCTTGTAGAGCCGCAAGGAAAAGGCGCATGCCACACAAAAACACCGGAAGGAAAAACGCGCGCTGGATGTTATTACCGCAAACTTGAAAACGAGGAGCTTGTATTCATAGACACGGATTTCACGGATTAACACGAATTTTAGAAAGTATTTAAAATTCACTGCTGTCCAAAATAAATATAATGGCTCAATGGATTTTTTAGGGGGAAGCTATTGTTGTAGCTGACCTCGTTGAGGTCGGCAGATAACCGAAACTTTCCTGTCGCTTCGCGCAGGGATTGCTAAGACCTGCTAACAACCGGCCTCAACGAGACCGGCTACAGAAGATTATTGAATAAATTATATGCTATAATGACATACGCCCCCCTAAAAAATCCATTGAGCCAATATAATTTCGGAAATCCTGACCCACAGGAAACAGCATGCAACCAAAATTGAACAATTGCCTGTAGGGCAATTTCATCGCAGTCCAGGATAACGCCCTGGGGATTATAAAATAAAGCAACGGTTCCCTGTATAGGAACATCAATATTTATCTCGCCACGGCGGATTCAAAGGTATTTCCAAAGTTTTGAAGTTCCCTTACAGGGAACATATATTATTTGACTTTTACCCCTGGCGATGCCCGGGAATACGCCGAGCAATTAACATCCCCCTTAATCCCCCTTCAAAGGGGGACTCGCCGCAATCGGCCAAAATTGGCTTTGCTGCTTTGTTAAAGGATTTCCGAAATCATAGATTTCGGTTACATTTTTAACAGTCGGGGACGTCCTGTTTTACATTTTTTTGCAAGGTTTTCGCGGAGAGCTTCTAAGACCTTGCAATATTTTTCACACTTTTCATAAGCCGATGTCCCATGAAAACTACAAAAAAGCAGTTTTTAAGGGTCGACTATTTAGATTTTACAATGTTCTAATGTCATGTTCACCTTGCAATGTCGTAAAAGCGAAATATTAGAATGCACAATGAGCTGCGTTTGTTGTAGCCGGCCTCGCTGAGGCCGGAGAAGAATTAAACTTGTTAAGCCATGCAAAAACATCGTCCATAAAACCGACCTCAGCGAGGCCGGCTACAAAAGATTTGCATTTTTTTGCCAACTTTTCATTGTTGACACGACACTATAACATCCGATTTAAATTCAATTCGTGCAATTCGTGTCTAGAGTTTAGAGAGGGCTTTTTCGATAGCTGCGAAGGCGAGTTCTACTTCATCTTCCGTTAAAAATATCGAAGTTAAAAATCTCAGCACTTTTTCATGTGTGCAGTTTATTAAGACGCTATCATTGTAACAATTTTCCACTACAGGAGTTCCGGGAACATCTAATTCAATTCCGAACATAGTACCTGCGCCCCGGATATCTTTAATCACGTCAAATTTTTCTTTAAGGTTCTTAGCTTTTTCGGTGAAAAGGTTCTCGAGCTTTTTTGATTTTTCAAGGCCGCTTTCTTCTTCAATAACGGAAATAACTGCAAGCGCGGCGGCACAAACGAGAGGGTTTCCCCCATATGTGGAAGCATGAGTTCCCGGTTGCAGAACGTCCTGAACTTTTTCTGAAGCAACAACAGCGCCGATAGGAACCCCGCCCCCGAGAGCTTTTGCCAAAGTCATAACATCAGGCTCAATTCCAACTAATTGAAAGCCGAACCATTCACCGGTTCTTGCGACGCCGGTTTGTACTTCGTCAAAAACAAGGAGACAATTTTTTTCGTCGCAGATTTTTCTCAGTTCTTCAAAATAATTTTCCGGCGCGACATTTACTCCGCCCTCGCCCTGAATGGGTTCGATAATAACAGCGCAAGTTTCGCTGTCAATAATTTCTTTGACAGCATCAATATTTCCGAATGGCACATAAGAGAACCCCGGAATAAGCGGCTCGAAATCTTTACGGTATTTTTCCTGGCCGGTAGCTGAAAGCGCGCCAAGAGTTCTTCCGTGAAAAGAGTCCAGCATGGAAATGAATTTCCATTTTCCATTTTCTTTTCCCCATTTTCTTGCAATTTTCAGGGCGCCTTCATTGGCTTCGGCTCCGGAATTCGAGAAAAATATTTTCCCCGGAAAAGACCGCTTTATTATTGCTTCGGCAAGCTGTCCCTGCAAAGGCAAGTGATAATTATTGGGCGCGTGAAGAAGCTTCCCTGCCTGATTTTGAATGGCTTCAACAACCTTCGGATGGCAGTGCCCGACAAGGTTAACTCCCCAGCCGGGGTACATGTCGAGGAAGCGGGCGCCATCTTCTTCAATCAGCCACGCGCCTTTACCTTCAACAAAGGAAAGCGGCAGCCTTCCAACAGAAGGAATTATAAAGTCGTCGAATAGTTGTTTTGTGTTTTTCATAGTATTTTTTGGGACATTATGGACACAATGGACACAATGGACAAACGTCCAACGTCTAACGTGTAATTTTAATTTCAAATTATCTGCGTTCCGATGCCTTTGTCGGTAAAAATTTCCAGAAGCAAACTGTGCGGGATTTTCCCGCTCACAATATGGGTTTTATGAACATGATTTTTTAACGCTTCAAGGCATGCTTCAACTTTTGGAATCATGCCACCGGTAATAGTTCCGTCCTTTTTTAATTGGGGAACGTCAACTTTTTTTACAGTGGAAATTAAAGAATTCTTATCATTAATATCTTTACAAATTCCAATTACATCAGTAAGATAGACCAATTTTTCAGCAGTTAGGGATGAAGCTACTTCAGATGCAACTGTATCAGCGTTAATATTAAAAACATTGCCATTTTCGTCAACCCCGATTGGCGCTATGACAGGAATTTTATCTGTAAGAAGGGTATCAAAAACAGGCCGTGGATTTATGCGCGCAACTTTTCCAACAAATCCCCAGTCAATTTCTTTGCCATTTTCGTCTTTCCCTTTCAATTTTTCCACTCGAATCATTTTCCCAGTTTTGCCTGATAGGGAAGCGGCTTCACATCCAAACTGTTTAAGCTTACCAACAATCCAGGCATTTACATCGTTTACGAGAACATTTTCTACAACCTTGATAGTTTTATCGCAAGTAACGCGCAACCCCTGGACAAATTCCGATTTAATTTTTTCCTTTTCAAGTTCTTTGGAAATGTGTTTTCCGCCGCCGTGAATTAGTATCGGGCGCATTCCTACCGCGGCCATAAAAACGATATCCCGGAGCGCGCTTACTTCCGCGCTATCATCTTCCAAAGTGGAACCGCCGTATTTAATAACGACAATTTTATCTTTAAACTCCTGAATATAAGGCAGCGCTTCTATAAGAACTTTAGATTTTTCTATTGCTTCTTGCATAATATTTTTCTGAACCATATAAGAACATATAAGTTAGACCCAACAGAAGAAGAAAACACGAAATTTTACAAAACGATTTTTCTCACGGAGCGCACAAAGCTCACGGAGAAAAGTCAAAATAAATAATATTGATTTAAAAAACTTTGTGCCTTTGTGTCCTTTGTGTGAAAAAAATTAACTAAGTCTAACAAAGTCGATGGACTGGACGGGGTAACCACGCTTATTTTAGGCACCCCGCCAGTCATCGACAGCGTTATGTTTTATTTGAACCATATAAAAAAATAAAAAAACAGTGATTTATCCTTAAATGTTCTTATATGCCTTATATGGTTGAAATTAATTATAATCAATATTTATGTCCACGTATTTATGAGAAAGGTCGCATGTCCAGACAGTTGCGTTCGCTTCTCCGCTATTAATGCAGATTTTGATTTCTATTTCTTTTTGTTCAAAAACTGATTTTATTTTTTCCAATGACTCGCCTGATTTGACTCCGCTTTTCACAGTTAAAATATCATTAAAATAAATATCAAGTTTGTCCTGGTCAAATAAGACACCGGCTTTTCCCACTGCCATTATGACTCTTCCCCAGTTTGGGTCTCCGCCGTATAAAGCAGTTTTGACAAGAGGGGAGTTGGCAACGGATCTTGCGATTTTATCCGCGTCGCTTTCGGTTTGACATCCCTGGGCAGTAACACTAACAAACTTGGTGGCTCCCTCACCGTCTTTTACGATCATTTTGGCAAGTTCTTCGCAAATGGTAAGCAGCCCGTCAAGAAAACGCTTTTTGTTACCCGAATTAATTTCAACACTTGAAGCGCCCCCGGCAAGAATCATTACGCTATCGTTTGTGCTCGTGTCGCTGTCAACTGTTATTCTGTTGAAAGTTTTGTTAACAGCATCTCTAAGCAATTCACAAAGAAAATGCCTGTCTATCTTGGCGTCGGTAGTAATAAAAGCAAGCATGGTTGCCAAGTCAGGCATTATCATGCCCGATCCTTTAGCAACTCCGCCAATTCTGACTTTCCCGTTTTCGAGTTGGATTTCGCAGGCAAACTCTTTTTTAAATGTGTCTGTTGTAAGAATTGCCTCTGAGAAAGATTCTCCGTTTTCAGGAGAAAGATTGTCAACGAGTTTGTCCAGCGAACCTGCAATTTTTTCTTTTGGAAGCGGAACACCTATTATTCCCGTGGAAGCAATAAGAATTTCCGTAGGTTCACATTTTAACCTGAAAGCAATCTCTTCCGCGCAATAAGCTGCGTCATTATAGCCTTGTTTTCCAGTGGCGGCGTTAGCGTTGCCGGAATTTACAAGAATAGCTTTAACTTTTTCAGAATTAACATGGTTTTTAGAAAGAATAACCGGAGCGGCGCAACAGACATTTTTTGTAAAAACACCCGCTGCTGCAGCCGGGCTTTCGGAAAGAACCAAGGCTAAATCAAGGCCAGCGTCCTTTATTCCGCAATTTAAAGCTGCGGCTTTAAATCCTTTCGGGTATGTTATTCCTTTATCATTAAATTTCTTCATCTTTTAATTTTTCATGAACCATCTAAGGCATATAAGAAAAGCCGAACCTTATAATTTTATATATTTTTATATTTCCAATTTTATTATATGTCTAATATGGTAAAATTATTCACATTTCATAGCCGGCATCAATAGCCTTTTCGTTTAAATCCTGAAGTTCCGGCAGCTTGTCGGTAAGAGCCCTCATTTGCTCAACTATAATCTTTTTTGAGGCGAAACCTGTTTTGTTAATAATTTTTCCCAGGGCAACCATAGAACTAATTCTGACATCACCGATGTTTCCTGCAATCTTTGTAAATTGACCTTTTATTAATTCGATATTTCTTTTTTTGAGATCAGCTTCTTCTTTATCGCCAAGTTCCACAAGTGATTCGTTGACAAAGATAATACCGCCATCGATGACTTTTCCGGAAAACTTAACAAAGCTTGGCTGGTTCATTGCAACAAGAATATTCATGTTGTCAATTATTGGAGAAGCAATTTGCTCATCAGAAATTACAACGTTGCAGTTACACGTTCCGCCTCTCATTTCCGGGCCGTAACTTGGCAGGAAGGAAACATTCTTGTTCTCAGCCATAACAGATTGCGCGAGAATTTTACCCATAAGTAAAATTCCCTGCCCGCCAAACCCGGCAAAAATAATTTCAGTTTTCATATTTTATTTTACATTTTTAAATCAAAAATTAAAAATCAAAAATCAAAATTACTTTTTCATTTTACTCTTTTTTTAAATTTTTAACAAGTTTAATTCTTTTTTTGATATAATAATGCGTAATGATTTATACACACTATGGAAATACAGGAATAGAGGTTTCCCGCCTCGGATTCGGCGGGATGAGGTTCGAAAAGCCGGCTGATATCGATGCTATGGCTGAAGTAGTTCTTCATGCCCATAATCTTGGAATTACATATTTTGACACAGCTCCTTTTTATTGCGAAGACAAAAGCGAAATAATCATAGGAACCGCGATTAAAGAAATGAAAAAATCCGGAAAGCCTTTTTACATTTCCACAAAATCAGGCGGAGACACTGAGTTGGACGTGAGAAAATCTATTGAAAAATCTTTGAAAAGGCTTAATGTTGATTCTATAGACTTCTTTCATTGCTGGTGCATTTTGAGCGTTGCCAGGTTGAAAAAACGAATAAAGGGCGGCGCGATGAAAGCTATGGAAGACGCAAAAGAAGAAGGGCTGATTAAACATATTGCAGTTTCTACTCATCTGCCTGCTGAAAGAATGGAAGAAGCTTTTGGCTTATATCCTTTTGAAGGGGTTACCTGTGGTTTTAACGCGTTTAACTACCGAATGAGAGGTGAAGGAGTTAAAATTGCCAATTCCATGGGAATGGGAGTTGTCGCGATGAACCCTCTTGCCGGCGGAGCTATTCCGCAGTTTGAAGATAAATTTTCTTTTATTAAAAAGTATCCTGATCAAAAAATAATTGAATCAGCTCTGAATTTTGTCTGGAACGAGGAATTTATTGACGTTGCGCTTGTTGGTTGTAGGAACAAAACGGATGTGGATGAAGCGGTAGCCGCGGCAAAAGCTTTTCGTCCTGACCCATCCTGGAGGTCAGAAGTAGAATCCCGAAGTCCGGATTTCGCGGAGAATTTATGCACAGGTTGCAGGTATTGCGAAGTCTGTCCGGAAAAGATTCCCGTATTTAAATATATGGACGCTTACAATAATTTTCTTTTAAGGAAAGATTGGAAGAGTATGAAAGATTGCCTGAAATATTTCTGGGGGATCCATGACCTTTCGGAACTGGAAAAATGCACTGAATGCGGAGCGTGCGAGAAAAAGTGCACACAGCATATAGAGATAACAAAAAGGTTCAAGAAGATGCGGAAGCATTTTGACAATTGAAGTTAGAAATATTATAATTTTATAATGATATCTTTTACAAATACACAATCAAGAAAGAAAGAAGAGTTTAAGCCTTTGGAAGACAAACAGGTGACAATTTACACCTGTGGCCCGACAGTTTACAATTTTGTGACAATTGGGAATTTCCGTGCTTTTATGTCTTACGAACTTTTAAAGCGTTGGCTTAAGTTTCGCGGCTTTAATGTAAAGCATGTGATGAACATTACAGATGTTGATGACAAAACAATATCCGGCTCGCGGGAAAACAACACTTCTCTGCAGGAATTTACCGGCAAGTATATTAAAGAGTTTTGGGAAGATTACAAAACTTTGAGAATAGAGCCCGCGGACATTGCGCCCAAAGCCACGGAGCATATCCCGCAAATGATTAAACTTATTGAAATCCTTGTCGAGAAAGGGCACGCTTACGCGGCGGAAGACGGCAGCGTTTATTTTGCTATCAACAGTTTGAAAGATTACGGGAAACTTTCCCATCTTGAAAAACGTGAAATAAAAACAGGCGCCCGGATTGTCAGCGACGAATACGAAAAAGATAACGCAAGCGATTTTGTCTTGTGGAAAGCTTGGACGGAAAATGACGGCGATGTGAAATGGGAAAGCCCGTGGGGACCAGGGCGACCGGGCTGGCATCTCGAGTGTTCCGTTATGGCGCAAACTTATCTTGGGGACACTATTGACATTCACATGGGCGGAGAGGATTTGATTTTTCCCCACCACGAAAATGAAATTGCGCAAAGCGAAGCAGCGACAGGAAAACCTTTTGTTAAGTATTGGGTTCATAACGGGTTCCTGCTTGTTGAAGGGAAAAAGATGTCAAAGTCCCTTGGAAATTATTACACCTTGCGTGACATAATTGATAAAGGCTGGACAGGGCGGGAAATTCGATATTTGCTTCTTTCTGTTCATTACCGCCAGCAATTCAACTTTACTTTTGACGGACTGCATTCGGCAAGAAGCGCGCTGCAAAGGCTTGACGCTTTGAGAGAGCAGCTGGGTAAGCTTATTGCTGAGAAAAAAGAAGGTGGCTTAAGCGAAAAAGTATTGGAAGCTGTTGAGAAAACCAGGACAGTTTGGACAGAATCCCTCGATGATGATTTAAATATCAGTCCTGCTCTTGGCGGAATGTTTGAGCTTGTTCGCCAAGCTAACAGATGGATTGACGAAGGCAAACTGAATTCTTCTGAAGCGGAAGCTGTTCTTGAATTTCTTGATGAAACAGATAAGGTTTTAGATATCAAAGGAGGGGATTCGGAGATTCCTCAGAAAGTTCTTGACCTGGTAGATGAAAGATTAATAGTTAGAAAAGAAAAAAACTGGGCGCGCGCCGATGAAATAAGAGATGAACTCGCTGAACTGGGTTATGTGGTTGAAGACACGCCTGAAGGGCCGAGAGTCAAAGCGAGTAATCAGTAGACAGAAGACAGAAGTTAGAGATCAGTGTTTTATCATCATTTTTAGATGATTATTAACGACTAAAAATGTCAATTGAAACTTTTCGTGTTTATTATTGTTAATTCGTGGTTGATAATATGAAAAAGAAACCGAAAGAAGGTATCTTTATTACTATAGAAGGACCGGACGGGTCCGGGAAAGACACACAGATAGAGTTGCTTATGACCTATCTTCAGTCCCGTGGCCATTCTGTTCTTGTAACTCGTGAGCCGGGCGGAACTCCTGTAGGGGAAAGCATCAGAGAAATTCTTCTAAAACCTGTTATAGGACATGAACTATCTGATGAAACAGAGCTTTTTCTGTTTGCAGCGTGCAGAGCTCAGCATGTCCGCGAGAAAATTCTTCCTGCTATCTCGCAGGGACAGATAGTTATTGCTTCAAGGTATGTGGACGCAAGCGTTGCCTACCAGGGGTATGGCCGGGGCCTGTCACTTGATATAATTGAAAATGTAAATGAGCTAGCCACGGGAGGTTTAAAACCCGACTTGACAATTATCCTTGATATTGATTCCGAAGAAGGCCTTGAAAGGGCAAAGTCGGTAAAAAAAGAGACCCCTTCAGGCGAGACCGACAGAATAGAATCTGCAGGCGTAGCTTTTCATAACAGAGTTAGAAATGGTTATCTGAAAATCGCCGAAAAAGAACCTGAAAGATGTTGTGTGATAGACGGAAATTGTCCGATTGTTGAAGTGGCTATGAAGATAACAAAATGTGTTGAGAATAGGTTTGAGATATGAAATTTGAAACTTGAAATTAGAACTTTTGCCGCTGACTTTTAGACATTAGACATTAGACTTTAGGAAATGACCTTAAACGAACTGGAAAGAAATCAGAACGATGTAGTCGCGTGTTTGCGGAGCGCTATTTCACGCGGACGGCTTCCGCACGGCTTGATATTTTCCAGCCCCGGAAATGTTGGCGAAGAGGAAGCTGCCTTTAGATTAGCTCAATTTCTTTTTTGCGAAAACCCGAAAGGAGAGCTGGATTATTGCGGTAAATGTTCAAACTGCCAACTTTTTCAAAGCGGTAACCACCCTGATTTTTATACGTTAAAACCTAAAGGACTTAAGCGCTCTATAAGAACTGCTGATGTATTTGACCTTATTCAGTCTCTTCACGCGACATCAATGACCGGCCAGGGAAAAGTAGCGGTTGTCTTCAACGCGGAAGCTTTGAATAAGGAGAGCGCGAACAGGTTGCTGAAAACTTTGGAAGAACCGACTTCAAAAACTTATTTTATACTTTTGACTTCCAGGCTTGAGAGGCTGCTTCAGACAATTAAGTCACGGTGTCAGATAGTCAGGTTCAAGCCTGCCGCGGGCGACGAACTTAAACAAAGAATAAAAAAAGAATTAGGATTAACAGGTGAGGATCTTGAGATTGTCAGCGCTGTTTCCCGGGGAAGATGGTCTCGCGCGCTTTATATTCATAACAACATAAAGGAATACAAGAAAAATATTTCCGATATTTCTGACATTTTATTAAACAGAAACAATACTTCGATAAGAGCCGTGGAATTTGCCGCTCGGTTAGCGAAAAACAAAAAAGAGGAAAGAGCTGACTTTGTTGCGGATTTGAAAAAGAAAGTTTCCGAGAAAAATAAAGAATTGAAAGACCTGGAAACAAAAGTAAGGCGCGAAATTATTAATGAGTTTGAACAGCAAATGAATTCTGAACAGGCGGCAATGGAACGCGACAAAGTGGCAGGCTTATTTGAAGCGATGATAGATTTATGGAGAGACGTGCTGGTTTATAAGCATACAAAATCCGCGGATTTGCTTCTTCATAAGTTTCTGGAAAAAAATATTTCCGGCCTGGCAAAGAAATACAAGGAATCGGAAATCATCAGAAATCTTGCGGACATAGATTTAGTGCGGGGACCGACGGTTTTTCTAAATGCAAAAATTGATACAATGCTTCAAGGGCTCCTTGCGCAAGCCGCTTCAAAATCCAAAGGATTTGTGCCGTTGAGGGCTGCAATAGCAACAAAAGGACTATAGATAATTATGAGTGAAATAGCATATATAAAATTAAGAAAGTATGGACACGTAGAAATTTTCGGCTGCAAAAACGAAAAGGTTGAGCAGGGAGAGTTTTATATAGTTAATTTTGACAGAGGGCAGGATTACGGTAAAGCGCTGCTAGTAGAAGAAAAAGAAAAGCAACAGGTTCCTGATAAACAAAATATTATTAGAAAATGCTCTGAAAATGACCTGAAAAAAATCAGCAGAAATGAAAAAGATGCCGAAAATAACCTTGGGCTGTGCCAGAAGGAAATTAATTCCAGAAACCTGCATATGAAACTTGTCGAGGCTGAATATACTTTTGACAGAAGCAAAATTGTATATTATTTTGCTGCCGACCACAGAATAGACTTTAGGGAACTTGTTAAAGACCTTGCAAAAAAATATAAAATTAGAATAGAATTGAGGCAGATAGGCATCCGTGACGAGGCAAAAGTTGTTGGAGGAATTGGATGCTGCGGAAGAGTCTGCTGCTGTAAATGCTGGATTAAAGATTTTTCTTCCGTCAATATAAAAATGGCTAAAATTCAGCAGGTGCAATTGCATCCTTCAAAGCTTTCCGGAGTTTGCGGAAAACTCAAATGCTGTCTGGCTTTTGAATACTCGTGCTACAGGGAAGCACAGGACAGCCTTCCTAAAAAAGGCCAGAGAATTAGAACTCCAAAAGGCCCCGGCGATGTTGTTTCTGTTGAACTTCTTTCCGGCAAAGTCAATGTCAATGTTGAAGAAATAGGCATGGAAGTGTTTGCCGGAAATGAAGTCACAGTTATAAGCAGGTCAAAGTCCAGGGCGAAATCCAGGGCGAAAAAGCGCAGAGCACAGCAAGGAAGACGGACTGTCGGACGTAACATTAGCGAAGGCGGGAAGCTGGAAGAAAGAAAGCGGAAGAAGGAAGGCGAAAGGCAGAAGGCAGTGAGTAAGTAATCAGTTATCGGTGTTCGGTGCCATAGTTTGGCCGCGCCGTAATTTATGTCCTTTTATGAGAATTATTAACGGCATATCAAATTTTACGCCTTCCGGCAGTCCGATAGCTCTTACTGTCGGATTTTTTGACGGAGTTCACATTGGCCACCGAGCTCTTATTGAAAAACTCAACAGCATAGCAAAAGAAATTTCAGGAAAATCCGTTGTAATAACTTTCGACAGCCATCCCTTTCGTGTAGTTTGTCCGGATAAGCTCCCGCCGATGATAATGACTTTAACACAGCGGTTGAAACTTTTGAAAGAGTGTAAAGTTGATCAAATAATTGTACAACCTTTTGACAAAGATTTTTCAGAAATTTCCGCCGAAAAGTTCCTGGATGAGATTATGCTTAAGAAAGTAAAAGCCAAAGCCATTGTCGGAGGATACGATTGCAGGTTTGGAAAAGGCGGGAAAGGCGGCCTTGATATGCTGCAAAAGTATTCGGGCCAAAAAAATTATCATTTTTATAGCGTACCGCCAACTAAAATCAAAGAAACAATTGTTAGTTCGACGGAAATTCGCAAGGCGATACGCCGGGGGGATTTGGAAACGGCCGCCGAGTATCTTGGTTCTCCATGGAAAATCCGGGCACACGTTATTTCCGGCCATGGAATAGGCCGCGAGCTGGGTTATCCGACGGCAAACCTTGACGTTGAGTATTTTGTTCTTCCTGTTCCGGGAGTTTACTCGGCTCGCGTCTTTTCGGAAAGCCGAACCTATCGGGCGGCAATGTACATAGGTTCACGCCCGACATTCAAAACTCCTGACCATAAACTATCCTGTGAAGTTTTTCTCATAGATTTCTCAAGTGATATTTACGACAAATGGATAGAAGTTCAGCCGGTAAAATATTTGAGAGAGGATGAAAAGTTTGATTCGATAAGCAAGCTTCGACACCAGATTTCAAGGGACATTAAACAAATAAAAAACATTATGTAAACTGAGATAAATATATTATGAAAAGAAATGTAGATATTTTGATTGAAGATATTAATGATGAAAAAACTCAAGATGCAACAATAAGAAAAATTGAGATAATTGGGAGGCAGTAAAAAACATCCCTTCAGACTTTAGAGAAAACAATAAAGATATTCCATGGAAAGATATTGCGGGAATGCGTGATATTCTAATTCATGATTATTTCGGGGTGAACTTGGAAAGGGTCTGGACCGTAATTAATGAAGATTTGCCATTATTAAAGCGGCAACTTCTAAAAATTCTAAATAAGAAAAGCTTATGAACAAGGAACTTAATTTTTCAGATTTATTAAATAAGGTTATTGAAAATAATAATTTATCTTTTGCGGAGGCGCAAAGCTGCATGAATCACATAATGTCCGGCTCGCTTACTTCCGCTCAAATAGCCGCGCTTGTAACCGCGCTGCGGATGAAAGGCGAGACAATTGACGAAATCGCCGGGTTTGTTCAGGCGATGAGACAAGGTTCTGTAAAAGTTCCTAACGTTCCGAGAAATGTTGTTGATACATGCGGAACAGGTGGCACAAAACTTGACACTTTTAATATTTCCACTGCTTCAGCTTTTGTTGCGGCGGGAGCGGGTGTTGTAATTGCAAAACATGGAAACCGGTCGGCGTCAAGCAAATCTGGATCAGCTGATGTTCTCGAAGCTCTCGATGTGAACATAAACATTTCTCCGGAAGAAGAAGCTCAAGCGCTGGAAAAAATCGGTATTTCATTTTTGTTTGCAAGAGCTCATCACCCGGCTTTAAAACACGCCGGCCCTACAAGGAAAGAAATAGGCGTAAGGACAATCTTTAATATGATAGGCCCGATGACAAATCCTGCCGGCGCAAAAACTCAGCTTATGGGAGTTTTTGCGGGAGTAGAAACAGCAAAAATTGCCGGAGTTTTACAAAAACTCGGCAGCGAGCGAGTTATGGTTGTCCACGGAAATGACGGGCTGGACGAAATAACGCTTACATCTGAAACTGAAATCAGCGAATTCAAAAATGGAGAAATAAAATTTTATAGGATCAAACCTGAAGATTTCGGGATGGAAAAGTGTTCGCTGAAAGATATTTCCGGAGGAGAACCGGAAGAAAACGCGAAAATAATTCGTGAAATTTTTGAAGGCAAGGAAGGGCCTAAAAGTGACATTGTCGCTTTAAATGCCGGCGCGGTAATTTACCTTGCCGGTCTTGCGAAAACTCATATCGAAGGAGTTTTGAAAGCAAAAGAGATGATAAAATCCGGCGCCGCTTTGGAAAAATTGAATAAATTGATAGAATTTACTAATTGAAAATGTTGGAGTTCACGCTCTTGACCGGCGCCGCGCCCGGAGAATTTCGGGAATGCTGGTTTAGCGTGTCTTCCATCGAAATGCCAACAGTAAATTCCACAGCGAAGTTTAAAGAACGTGCGAGGTACAAAATTGCAATAATCAGCATTCGTGGAATAAGCAGGCCGGGACGTCCTGCTTTACTTCCCTTTTCACGTTGCGCCTGATTAAGACGCCGGGGACAGCGTCCCACCAACATGAAACCTTATGAGCACAATATTAGAAACGATTTGCGAGACGAAAAAAGACGAAGTTGCTGCTTTGCGCCGCGAGGGAATTCGATGTGTGAGAACGGACAAACCCCGGGATTTTTACGCGGGATTGAAAAAAAAAGAGCCCGTTGGCCTGATAGCTGAAGTGAAAAAAGCTTCGCCTTCCCGCGGAGTCATTAGGGCAGACTTTAATCCTGAAGCGATAGCCCTCGATTACGAAAACGGCGGCGCAAATTGTATTTCTGTTCTTACCGACGAAAAGTATTTTCAAGGGGCAAACGAATATATCAAGAAGGTCCGGACAGCTTCAACTCTTCCGGTCCTGAGAAAAGATTTTATTATTGATCCTCTTCAAATTGAAGAAGCTTACAACATTGGAGCCGACGCGATTTTGCTTATCACTGCAATTCTTGACGAGTACCAGCTTGGAGATTTTTATTCGCAAGCAAGCGGTTTAGGCCTTGGAGTTCTGGTTGAAGTTCATGATGAGAAAGAAGTGGAACGTGCTTTAAAAATAAATCCGCGAATAATAGGCATAAACAACAGAAACCTCCACGACTTTTCAGTCTCATTAGAAACCACGAAAAAACTTGCCCGAATAGTCACTCCAGAAACACTTCTTGTAAGCGAAAGCGGGATTTTCACCAACGACGACGTGATGAAAGTAAAGGACTATGGCGCATCAGCCATACTTGTAGGTGAATCTCTAATGCGCCGGGAAGATATCCGTTCTGCAGTGAGAGCGCTTCTTGGAATTTAATATGTGGTGGCCTGAACAAGCATTATATAATTGTAAGCGCGGCTTGCCAACCGCGTTTTGTTCGCGTTTTGTTAATAATGTATTTATTCTTATTTTTGCTGCGAGTGGATGGTCGTGCTACGTAATGGCCATCTCTTTTATTGCGAAAAAAATCGCAGCTGGCAAGCTGCGGCCAAACAAAAATTCAAAAAATATTTGCATTTTCCTGCCGGTTTTTGTATAATACTCGCCCTCTAACGAAGTAATTTTCCAGGTTCGTGCCGCCGCGGCACGGGCGCTGCGCACAAGGGCGCTGGGAAAATTTAATTAAAACTGGTGTCAGCGCGGCAAAAACTGATACTTTAACTTATATAACCTAAAAAATTTATGAATACTGAATATGATGTAACAATACCGGACCTTAAAATAGATACCCAAGCTCTCGGAATAACCGATTCGCAATACGAAGAGATTTCCGAAAAAGAGATGAGGAAGTTGATAGACGAAACTATGTCTACCGTGGAGGAAGGCGCGATAATCAAAGGCGAAGTAGTTGCTGTTCGCGACAGCCACGTCATTGTAGATATAGGCTACAAATCTGAAGGGGTTATTTCACGCGATGAGTTTCCAAATATCGAAGAAATAGTGCCGGGCAAAAAAGTAGAAGTTCTTCTGGTAGAGAAGGAAAACAGAAGCGGGCATATCCATCTTTCTAAGCGCGAGGCCGATGAACAGCAAGCCTGGGCAAAAACTCTTGACGCATGTGAAGACGGCAGCAGAGTCACCGGAAAAGTTCTCAGAAAAGTCAAAGGCGGATTAATTATTGATATAGGAATAGAAGCATTTCTGCCCGCCTCGCAAATCTCACTGCAAAATATCAAGAGCATTGATGAATATATAGGGCAGGATTTAGAAGTCAAAGTTCTTAAAATCAATCACGAAAGGCAGAATGTAGTTGTATCCCGCCGCGAGCTTCTTGATGAAGAACGTTCTGTCCAAAGGCAGGAATTCCTCTCTAAAGTTAAAGTCGGCGATGTCCAGAAAGGCGTTGTTAAAAATATTACCGACTTCGGAGCTTTTGTTGACCTGATGGGTATAGACGGCTTGCTTCACCTCACAGACATGAAATGGGGTAGAATTAACCATCCTAACGAAATGATTTCGCTTAATGAAGAAATTGATGTGATGGTTATCGGAATTGACTATGAGAAAGAGCGTGTCTCCCTTGGCATTAAACAGATGATCGACAATCCGTGGTTGGATATTGCTGAAAAATACGCGGCCGATACTATAGTTTTAGGAAAAGTCGTTAATCTTCTTCCTTATGGCGCTTTTATTGAGCTCGAGGAAGGAATTGAAGGTCTGATCCATATTTCTGAATTCTCATGGACAAGAAAAGTTAATCATCCGTCAGAATTCCTGAAACTCGGTGATACAGTTGAAGCTGTGGTTCTAAACGTGGAACCCTTCGAACAAAAAATCAGTCTTGGACTTCGCCAGACACAGGAAAATCCTTGGGAAACTATTGATGAACGTTATCCTATCGGCGCCAAAATCAAAGGAATTGTCCGAAGCCTTACCGCTTACGGCGCCTTTGTTGAGCTTGAAGACGGAATCGACGGACTTATTCATGTTTCCGACATGTCATGGACAAGAAAAATTAATCATCCTTCGGAAATCCTTAAAAAAGGTGATGAAATTGAAACAGTTGTCCTTTCCGTTAAAGCTGATGAAAGAAAAATCGCTCTCGGAATTAAACAGCTTACAGAAGACCCGTGGGACAGAATTCATGACCATTATTCCGAAGGCGATATAGTTACCGGAGAAATTACGAATATAACTTCTTTCGGAGCCTTTATTAAACTTCGTGATGATATCGAAGGCCTCGTTCATATCTCGGAAGTAGCTGAAGGAGAAGTCAAAGATATTAAAGATTTCCTGAAAGTTGGCGAAGAAGCAAAAGGAAAAATTGTTCGGATAGATTCGATTGACAAGAAAATTGCAGTCAGCATTAAAGACTATGAATATGATAAAAAGCATGGAACTGTTGGAGAGGAATCAAAAGAAAACGAACAGAAAACTAAAGAACGACCGAAACGATTTGAGTCAGGAATAGACATCTCTATGGACGACGAAAAGAAAACGGAAGTTAGCGAACAAAAGACGGAAGACAGTGGACAGAAGACAGAAGCAGCGGAACCGAAAGCTGAAAAAGTAGCTGAAGCGGAAAAAAAAGTGGAAGAGAAAACGGAAGCCGACGAAAAAATCTGAATAAGGGTTGAAAAAAAGCTTCGATTTAAGTATAATATCTAAAATTTTAATGCGGGTGTAGCTCAATTTGGTTAGAGCGCCGGCCTGTCACGCCGGAGGTTGCGAGTTCAAGTCTCGTCACTCGCGCCAGCATTAAGACCCCTGTAAACCTTAAGTTTGCGGGGGCTTTCTATTGTGAAATCGAAGGCCATCATTTTTTTGAAGTTGTTAAGATTAAAGTTAAGAAGTTAAGAAGTTAAGAAGTAAAAATTTCTTTCCAAAAACTGTTTTTTTAAAAAAAACAAAAAAAAAAGAAAAGCTATTGCATTTTAAAATGCTTTTTGGTATAATGTTTGCCGCTTCTGCATGGAATAGATCATGCATTTAAGCTGAAACAGTAATTATTATTAGGGAAACGAGAGTTTTGGCAACGGAATCTCCCCTCAAAATTGCAGGGGATTTTTTTGTCTTATAATTTATTAATTTCAATTTTATTCTAATTTTTGGAGAAATACTATGGCTAAAGAAGTATTCGAACGGACCAAACCGCACGTAAACGTAGGAACAATAGGTCACGTAGACCACGGCAAAACAACATTGACCGCCGCAATAACCATGCGCCAGGCATCTAAGTTTGGAACAG
>Ga0190284_1000496_pt1 | contig 22185 bp, 15 predicted proteins | sample 48691812_MG_FD_161668 | JGI IMG/M metagenome (GOLD analysis project Ga0190284, IMG submission 161668) | Hydrothermal vent microbial mat bacterial communities from Southern Trench, Guaymas Basin, Mexico - 4869-18-1-2_MG | ecosystem: Environmental > Aquatic > Marine > Hydrothermal vents >...
TCGGGGACGGAGGTCGGTTGCGTCGGTTTTCGCCGCAGTCGCTCCGTATACCGCCGACTCAACAGCAAAATCGCCCAACAGGCAAAGGCAAGAGCCAGCAGCAGAATCGCGCCGTAGAACAGAGCGGTGTAGAGCCCGGCGGAGTGTTCGAGCGTATCCTGGGCACGCCCGCCGACATCGACCGGCCGGGCTTGTGCGAACGTTGCCGTCAGCAACTGCAACACCATCAGTGCTTCACCCAACATCACCCGGCAGTATTCGGCGCCGACGAATCGTGACCGGTTGATCCGCCATACCAGTCCTTTCGCGGATTTTCGTCGATGGTCTTGGCGAGGGATTCGAACAGCCGCTTCTGTTCGTCGGTCAGTTCCTGGGGCATCACCATGCAAACGACCACGATCTGGTCGCCGCGATGCCCCGACCGGCCGCGCGGAATGCCTTTGCCCTTGAGGCGCAACCTGGCCCCGCCGCTGGTTCCGGGTGGCACGGTCATGGTCATGGTTCCGTCGATGGTCGGGACATCGACCTTCGCCCCCAGTGCCGCCTCGGCGACGGTCAGCGGGACCTCAACGTGAATGTCATGCCCGTTGCGCCGGAAGTATCGGTGCGGACTCACCGAGCAGACCAAAAAGAGGTCGCCGGCCGCACCACTGTTGTCGCCGGGATGTCCCTTTCCGCGCACGCGTATCCGTTTGCTGTTTTCGACGCCGGGTGGGATTTTGACGCTCAAGGTTTCCTGCTGCCCGGTGGCGCTGTTGCGGATGGACAGGTCGATCGTCGTTCCGTGCACGGCCTGCTCGAAGGAGAGCGGCAAGTTCTGCTCGAGATCGGCTCCGCGGCGCGGTGTGGCCGCCCGGCGCCGCCGACCGCCACGCTGCCCGAAGAAGGTCTCGAACACGCTGGCCGGTTCCTGCCGTCCACCGCCGAAGGCGGCGAAGAGATCCTCCAGATCATCCACGTTAATCTGCGAACCGCCGCCCCAGGAATAGACCCTTTGCCCCTGCGGCTGCTCGTGCCATCGCCCCACGCCGGCCCGCCCGAACTCGTCGTACTCTTGCCTCTTTTGCGTGTCGCGCAGGACGTCGTAGGCCTCTTGCACTTTCTTGAACTTGGCTTCGGCGGTTTTGTCGCCGGGGTTGCGGTCGGGGTGGTACTGCTTGGCCAAGCGGCGATGGGCGCTTTTGATCTCTTCGGGCTTTGCCGATCGCGAAACCCCCAGGATGGTGTAGTAATCGTCTCGATCCATAAGCCACCCACCGGTGCGGTGAAGTCTCTGCACAAGTCAGCCGTCGCAGTCCCCATGGATTATAGGTGGGCTCGATTGAGTTGAAAAGCGACCCCCGCCTGCTATGCTGCCCACATGGCAGGCAAACCGACAACGATCAAAGTCGCCGCCGCTCAATTGCGGGCCTCGCGGCTGGACAACGCGGCCGACGCCATGGCGGACATCCACCGCGCGATTGACCAAGCCGCCGGCGAGGGCGCGGAACTGGTTGTTCTTCCGGAGTGCGCCTATCCGGCCTATTTCCTCGGCAGCGCCGAAACCTACCGATCGGCGGATGTGATGGACAACGACGTGTTTATCGCGGAGCTGTCGTCGCATGCCAAGCGTAAGGCCGTGCACGTCATCTGCGGGTTTGTCGAGGACCGGGGGGACGCGCTGGCCAACGCGGCGGTGATCATCGACCATCGCGGAGCGGTGCTCGGCGTCCATCGCAAGACCTTCATGTGGGGCGATGACAACGACATGTTCGTTCCCGGCGAAGAGGTCGCTCCGGTGGAGACGCGATGGGGCCGAGTCGGCGTCGTGATTTGTGCCGACGCCCGCGCCCCCGAGACGATAGCCGCACTGGCTGCCCAGGGCGCCGAGTTGGTCTGTGTGCCCACCTGTTGGGTCAATCTGGCTCAGACGCCCGGCGAATTCTACAATCCGCAGCCCGATTTCCTGATCGCGGCGCGGGCTCGCGAATTCGCCGTGCCTTTCGTCTGCGCAAACAAGTTCGGCACCGAGACGCCGGATCTGGAGTACTGCGGGCACAGCCTGATCGTCGACGCTACCGGGCGGACGCTGGCCGAGGCGCCGCCGGATGAAACCGCGATCCTGTCGGCCGAGGTTGCCCTCAACAGCCCAACCGTGCGGGAATTGCCGGTAGAGATTCGCGGTCGTCTGGAAAGCAACGATCCGCCGATCCCGCCGGACCCGGGCACTGCGGGCGAGATCATCGTGGCGGCGGTCCCGACGTCGTGCCTCCTGCCGTTGACCGAGGATGCAGAAGGACACGACCCCCTGCAGTCGTTCGCCGCGGAGGGCGCCGGCGTGGTCGCCACGACCCTGCCGAATGAAGAAACCAACGAGCGGCTGAGCATGTACGCGCGGGCGCTCGGGCTGCGGCTAATCGGCTATGCGTTGCGCGACCGTGTGGTATGCGACGCATTCGGGACGTACGCCTGCGTCCGTGGTGATGACGTTGTGAGCTATGCCATCGCCCGCGCCTGGGCCCTGGATGGCGCTGCGATTCTGTTCGTGATGGATATGCCGGCGGATCTGGACATCCTTCGTGCCCGCGCCGCGGAGAATCGCATCTACGTCATTGGCAGCGCTGCGTCGACCGCCGCGATCCTTGCGCCGGACGGCGCGGTTCTGGCGGTGTGCGATTCCGGCGACCCAAGGCCGGTGACGGCCCGGATCGACCTGCGCCAGGCGCTGGACAAACTCGTCTTCCCAAGGACCGACATCTGGGCACAGCGCCGCATTGAGAGCTGCCGGGCCGCCTTCGGCCCGGCGCAAGCCCCTCCCCGGCGGAATTGAGCGGTCTGGCCTGCGCTGCGCAGATGCGCAACGGCAAACTGGAGACGCATAACGTCCTGCAGGGCGGGAGGTCCGCCGCTACCACGTCACCTCTCAGATGATGAGTCCATCCGCTCATGCCTGTCGGCGTTGTCGTGATAGCCCGCCGTACCGCCGCCCTCGCCGCGCAGAGCCCCCGGCGACGAGCACATGACCGGTCCGCTGCAGGCGCGGCATTGCGGGTAATCGGATGCATCCATCTGGTCGTGACTTTTCAGCCACGCGCCAGCGAGCAGGCCGAGATCCACACTGTCCACCGTGCCGCTGCAATCGAAGTCCTTGTCGGGGCAGGCGTTTTCATCCCAGCCGGCTTGGCCTTCGGAAAGCAGCCAGCACACCGCAAACAGCCCCAGGTCAACCGAATCGACGAGGCAACTGCCGTCCAGGTCGTAGAGGTATGGGCAGCCTTCGCAATCATCGGGCGTGCCGTTGCCGTCGACATCCGTGCTTGTGCCAGCGGCGATGTCACACTCGTCAAGCCATCCGTTTGAGTTGCAATCGTACACCGATGGTGGGACGAGAATGCCGTTTATGCACAGATCGAAGCTGTCCATGACAAACCGCGTCATGGTGCTCGCTTCCGCCCAATTGTCCACCGGCTGTACGTGGAGGTAGTCCATACGACGAGCGTCGGGTCGCAGTCGGGCGGTAGTGACCTTCAACTCGCCGTCGACGTATACCTCCAGGGTCTCGTCGTCGTCGCGCAGATTGTCAAGCACCACCTTGACGTCGTAACAGGTGGCCAGGTCAATCGGCACTCCGGTGTCGGCGAACTGCTGCGGGTAGGTCAGCCCGTTCGCGGCAACCAGGATGTGGCCCGGATGCGCCGCCGCCAACGATTGGTCGGAGGCGAACACGAGATGCGCGGCCGGCTCGCCGCTGATCGCGTCGTAAATGAAGAATTCCCAATCATACGCGGAACTGACGCTTGCATCGATCCTGACGCGGAAAGACAGCGAATAGGTATGCATCTCCGGCGGGAGTTCGCCGCCGTCGGTTTGGAAGTACTCGCTGGCGACATACGCCGCTTCGGGACTCGATAAAGGCGCCGTCACGCGGATCATGCTGTCAGTGAACTCGCCCGTTTCACAACCGGGAGACCTGACTATGGCACTGCCCGAGGGGTTGTCCCATGTACTTCCGTCGCCGGCGACGAAGTCAATGCCGTGCACCCCGCCATAGGGAACGAATGGCGGATCGGCCCCGAACCCATCCCACAGGTCGGCGCAACGCAGCACATCGCACTCGTCCGGCCAGGCGTTGCCGTTGCAGTCGTCACTGGTTCCTTGACCAATGTCGCACTCGTCGGCCACGCCGTTCCCGTTGCAGTCCGGCTCGCATTCGTCCGGGGTAGTGTTGTTGTTGCAGTCCAGACTAGTCCCGGCGGCGGTGTCGCAGTCGTCGGGATGGCCGTTGTCGTTGCAGTCCGTCTCGCACTCGTCGGGCGTTCCGTTGTCGTTGCAGTCATTGCCGAGCAACTCACATTCGTCCGGCGTGCGATTCCACTGACAGTCCCGACTGGTTGAGCCTGCGATGTCGCACTCGTCGGGGATGTTATTTGCGTTGCAGTCGTTCCCCTCGGTCTCGCACTCGTCGGGGACACCGTTGGGTTGGCAGTCTTCACTGGAGCCGGCGTAGACCTCGCAGATGTCCTGCACGCCGTTGGGCTGGCAGTCATTCTGCGGATCACATTCATCGGGCACGTCGTTCTCGTTGCAGTCGTTGCCCGCGGTTTCGCACTCGTCGGGGACACCGTTGGGTTGGCAGTCCTCACTGGAGCCGGCGTAGACCTCGCAGATGTCCTTCAGGCCGTTGGATTGGCAATCGTCCTGTGACTCGCACTCGTCCGGGATGCGGTTGTTGTTGCAGTCCTCACTGAAACCAGCGTAGACCTCGCAGATGTCCAGGGTGCCGTTGGGTTGGCAGTCGTCCTGCGACTCGCACTCGTCCGGGATGCGGTTGTCGTTGCAGTCCTCACTCGTTCCGGCTGCGACGTCATCTGCATCGGGAATGCCGTTGTCGTTGCAGTCCCGAACACCGTAAACCACATAGCTGGCGGCGTAACCGATCCTCGAGCATCCGTAACGCATGCGCATGTAGCCGTTCTCGCCCCAACCGGAACCCCACGAGTTGCGCATGATCCACACGCCCTCCGGACCCTGGTTGTCGTCCCAGCCGACGAGCACTACGCCGTGATTGACCGTCCCATTCGCGCAACCATTGAACACCCCCCCCGTGTACCCTTGCATGGCGGAGTTCGCGTAGACCGCCACCGAAACCGGGCCGTAGTCCAGAATGGCGTTCTTGATGGAATCCCTGGTGGGCACGCCGGAGGATGAACCGATGTAGGCCCAGTCGTCAATCACGTACTCGTGCGAATAGGGACAATCGCACAGGGCATCATAGGCAACGTACGGAAAATCGGACTCCAGGACAGCGCCGGTCCCGCCACAGGCGTCGGTTGACGACTCGTGGTAACCATGGGCCCACCAGCCGCCGTCGCATCCCCAGCCACTCTGATTGCAACTGACCAACCACTGCTCGGAGAGGTTCACGGCTGCGCCGTCGACGATCAGGATATTGGATTCCAGCGGACCGACGGTCGCAAACGCCCAGCAACTCCCGCACCCGCCTTGGTTTCTGACGGGGGGACACGCGCCAAGCTCGCGCCAATCGAATGCGAACGGCAGATCGCGACTCGGTGTGCCGGGGTCGAAGCGCCCGTCACGCCGCCAATCGGGAGGCTCGACCAAGCCGCACAACTCCTCCAGCGGGCGACCGGCGGCTTCGTTCTCGCCCACCGTGAAGGTCCAGCCCTCCTCCTCGCCCTGCGCGCGGAGCGCGGCGATATCGCCGCTGGAAAGCTGCGCCGCCGCCGGGACGGCCAAGCCCCAAAGCACCAGAGTCACCACCGTGATCGTTCTTGTCCGTGTGAATGTCATATGTTCCTTCCGCGAACACCAACCCACATTGTCCTGGTGCGACGCGTTTTCTCCTTAAGACCACGAGAACCGATTACGCTCCATAACCACCCAGTCGAGAGATCGCCCCAAGGTATGGCGACACGATTGCGCTGTCCCCCACGTCCCCAGGATGCCCAAGTTGATCGGACACCGCCGACGCTCCCCCGCCCCATTGTAACGAACCGCTGCACGAATACCATGCTGGTGCCGTCTTTTCAGTAAGGTCCTAGCGCTACAGGGCTTGCCGATTTAGTCGTCTGCGGCGATCCCCAATGTAGCGTCACCCCTTGTGGGACCGGCTTTCCAGCCGGTCGATGACAGGCTGGAAAGCCTGTCCCACAGTGGTTTCTCGCCACCCACAAGGGGTAACGCTACAAAATCGGCGATGCCGGAAGGGGGTTTGAAGAACCCCAGAAACTCAGCCGGTCATGCAATTCATCACGAGACGGGGCGCGTGGGATTGTCACTTCTTTTTTACCAGTGACACTTATATTTTGGTTGACAAGAGGAGCCAAACGGCTGAACAAGCGCGGAAGGCTCTCGAAGGGTTCCCCGCTTCCCAGTAGTGTTACTCGGCGGCAGGAAGCGGTTCGGTTTCCAGGAGTTCGATCTTTAGGCGCGACATCACCGGGAAGATCGCGAAGGCCAGGTCGCCCAGGCCGGCGTCGCGCAGCGAGTCGACGGCCAAGGCGATGTGCGTGGGGTTGCAGTCGGACTCGTTCTGGGCCGCGTCGAGGTCGATCCACTGCCCATTGACGAAAACCTGGGTCCACATGTGGAACCCCAAGACGTCGTCGGCACCCTTGAACCAGGGCATGTACACCAGGCCGCAAGCCACGCGCGAGGGGATGCCTTTGGCCCGCGCCAACGCCGCCAAGAGCACGGCGTGCTCGCTGCAATCGCCGGCCTTGTTCCGGCACACCTCGCTGGCCGTCGCGAAGCCGATGTTGAGGTTCTTGTCCTCGATCTTCTCGCTGACATAACGCCGCAACCGATCGGCAACCTGGTACGGGGCCTTGGTTTCACCCGCGGCATCGTCGGCCATCTTCTTGACCGCCGGATCGTGGGAGTTGATGAAAATGTTCGGCTCGAGGAACTCCGCGTACGCCTGGCGGTTTGTTTTCACGGCGGGCTGTGCCTCGGCCAGAGCGGCGTGATCCTGCCGCGCGATGTCCAGAATCACGGACCGCCCGGTCGCCTGCGAAGGCGTTTGCATACCCGTCTTCGGTAGCCGCGGCATGTCGCCGCCTTCGCCTTCCAAGGTCAATTTCATCTTGATGCGTCGGACGGCTTCTCGGTCGATCGGTTTGTCGAGCTTCACCAGCGTGGTCATAAACGCCTCGGGCGCCTCGAAGTCAGCCATGGCCTGCTCGCGCGTGCAGGACTCCATCTCCATCGTCGTGCCCATCATGAGAACGACGGACTTGAGCATACTCTCATTCCGCGGATCGACCCAGACGGTGAAGACCATCCCGGCGGACATGCCCGGTCGGGTCAGTTCCTGCGTACTGCGGATGGCTTTGTGCTTCTTGCCCCCGATCTCGATCTCCTCCTCATTCTCGATCTTGACCTTCATGGTGAGCGCTTGATTCGTCGCCACGATGGGAAGGTATGCCGCGATCTCGTACTCCGTGCCCGGGGCGTAGCCCTTGTCGTGCGCCAGCCGCAATTGCGCCCAGGTCATCAACGCCCGCGGCGGGTACTCGAACGTCTCGGTGATCGCGTTACCGTACTGCTCGGATCGGACCGTCACATTCCCGTCACGCACGACGCCCTGCTGACGAACCTTCTTGAGAGCCATTTCGGAAACGGTGGTGAAGGCGAGGGGTCGGCCGTCCACGGTCTCGTCGAAGGTCATCAGTTGTGTCATTTCGCTGCCCTGCCCGGCGCGCTTGATCACGAACGTATCGAGCACTGTGGACTTGACGGTGTCGCCCTGGCGGGTGAGCGTGGTGTGAGTGTATCCGCACTGTTGACCGTTGATCCGGATCACAGCCCATTCGTCATAGAACAGTCCCTGCGGCGGGTTGGTGTAATCGATGCCGCCGGCCGCGGCACAGAACGAAGCCGCCACCAGTAGCGCGCAGACAACTGAAAAATGGAAAATGGAAAATGGAAAATGGAGAACAAGGAGGGTTGCGTGCCATGCGCGAGCCTGCGGCAGCCGAGCGTGTGAGTGGTGGGCGTTTCGGAGAATCATCGCTCTTGCACGGTGGCGCTGCGCTCGATCATGCCGCTCGGTCAGCTTTCCATTTTCCATTCTCAATTCTCAATTCTCAATTCTCAATTTGTAGGGTGGGCCTGGCCCACCCTACTCGACGAAGAGGTCGCGCAACCACTGGGCCGTCGTCTGGCGCCCCAGCCTGGCGATGGCATCGGTGAGCGGGATGTCCTTGGGACACACCTGGACGCAGTTCTGGGCATTGCCGCAGTCGGTAATGCCCCCCTCGCCCATGATCGAGTGGAGCCGCTCTTTGTTGAAGTACTCGCCGGTGGGATGCGAGTTGTGCAGGTCCACCTGGCCGAGCGGGGCCGGACCGAAGAACTTGGCGCCTTCGTGGTACTGCGGACACACCTCCATACAGCAGCCACAAGTCATGCACCGCGAGAAGATATACCGGATGGACTGTTTGCCCGATGAAATCAGCGGGGCATGCCGGTGAATGTCCCAGGACCCATCGACCGGCACCCATGCCTTGACCTTCAGCAGGGCGTCGAACATTTTCTGGCGGTCCACCATCAGATCGCGGATCAGCGGGAACTTCGTGAGCGGTTCGAGAACGATGGGTTGTTCCAGGTCGTCGATCAAGGCCGCACACGCCTGCCGGGGCGTGCCGTTGATCAGCATCGAACAGGCCCCGCAGACCTCCTCCATGCAGTTGCTGTCCCACACCACCGGTTGCACCTTTTTGCCTTTGACGTTGACCGGGTGCTCGCGCAGGTACATCAGGGCGGAGACCACGTTGTGCCCAGGAGAATGGGGCATTTTGAACTCGTCCCAGTACGCCGTGGCGTTGGGACCGTCCTGCCGCTTTATCTTGAAATGGATTTCCTTCTCGGCCATGTTCCGTCTCCAAGCTCTATCGGTAGTCCCGCGGTTTTTCCGGCGGAAGCACAGAGATGTCTACCGGTTTGTAATCGATCCGCGGGCCGTCCTCGGTATGAGTGACCATGGTATGCTTGAGCCACTTCTCGTTGTTGGCCTTCCACTTGGCTTTGTATTCGTCAAACTCCGGATCGCCCTCGAACTTGCCCTCGGGGATCTTCAATTCGAATTCGGCCTTGTAGTGCGAGCCCCGGCACTCGTCGCGCATGCGGGCGCCCTTGGCGATGGCTTCGGCCAGGACGATCATGTCCTGAACCTGGCGCGCCCAGGAGAGGGATTGATTGGCCCAGCCCCCCGTGTCGTCGAGCGATATCTTTAGCGAGCGTTCCTTGAGCTTGCCGATTCCGTCGAGTGCCTGGTCGAGCCCTTCGTTGCTCCGCTCCACGAAGACGTGCTGCCGCATGAGATCGCCGATCTCCCGGTGCAGGGCGAAGGCGTTCTCGCCGCCGTCGGAAGATAGGATCGCCTGATTGATCCCTTCCTGGCGTGCTCGTTCGTTGTCGTAAGCGCTTTGCGGCAACCCGTCGCCGTTCTTGCCCAACCCCTTGGCATAGGCCACCGCCGCATCGCCGGCCACCTGACCGCTGTACGAGGCGCTCAGCAGCGAGTTGGCCCCCAAGCGGTTCGCTCCGTGGTAGGCGAAGTCGCATTCTCCGGCGGCGTACAGCCCGGGAATGCTCGTGGCGTGGTTCCGGGGATGGATGCCGACCATCCCACCGGTCTGCTCGTCCTTCTCGAAGTCCACCCAAAGCCCGCCCATCGAATAGTGCGTGGCGGGGAAGATCTTCATCGGGCGCTCGCAGGGATCGTCCCCGAAGAACGTGCGATACATCTCCAAAATGCCGCCGAGCCGCGTCTCAAGGAACTCCCGCGGAAGATGCGTCAGATCAAGGTAGACCTTGTCCTCACCATCGAGCCCCAGCCCCATGTGGCGAACGGCGCGGCAGATGGCCCGCGAAGCCACGTCGCGCGGTACGGTATTTCCGTAGGCCGGATACCACTCCTCGAGGAAGTAGAAACGCTCGCCCTCGGGGATATCCAGCGGGTCGCGCGGGTCGCCGGCCTTCTTGGGCACCCAGATGCGACCGCCCTCGCCGCGACAGGCTTCGGACATCAGCCGGTTCTTGTCGTGACCCGGCATGCCTGTCGGATGGAACTGGATGAACTCGCCGTTGGCGAACTTGGCCCCTTGCTGATAGACACGGGCCGCCGGGGCCCCGGTGGAGTTGCTGGACATGGTCGAGCGACCGTAGATCAGCGCCAGACCGCCGGTGGCCAACACGACCGCGTCGGCGGGGAAGGACCGAACCACCATGGTATTGAGGTCCATTGCGGTGATCCCCCGGCAGACGCCCTTCTCGTCGAGCACCAGCGAGAGGAAATCCCAGCACTCGTACTTGGTCACCGCCCCTTTCGCCTCGTGACTGCGGACCTGTTCATCGACCGAATAGAGAAGCTGCTGGCCGGTCGTACCGCCGGCGAAGGCTGTGCGCCAGTTCTTCACCCCGCCGAAAAGACGCTGGTCCATGATCCCCTCGGGCGTGCGGCTGAACGTGACCCCCATGCGGTCGAACGTGCGGATCAGCCCCGGGGCCTCTTCGCACAGGTTCCGGATCGGCGGTTGGTCGGACAGGTAGTCGCCGCCCTTGATGGTGTCCACGATGTGCTGCCAGATGGAGTCGTTTTGGCCCTTCACATCGAGCACCGCGTTGATGCCCCCCTGCGCACAACAGGAGTGCGACCGCTTGACCGGAAAGAGCGAGAAGAGATCGATCGGCAAGCCCCTCTCGGCGATACGAAGCGTGGCCCACAGGCCTCCCAGCCCGCCGCCGACTACGATGACTCTTGGTTTTGTTTCCATAACAAGGAGTTTCCTGGAAGTTGATCCGCTTGAAATCCCCGCAATACCGACGCCGAAGCCACAGAATCCCAAAACGTTAGGGGACAAGTTTTCTAGTGCCGTTTTCGGCCAGACAGTTTCGCGCTGCGATGGGGCGCGCTAGGCCCGGCATTCATGCCGGGTTGAAAAGCCGGTCCCACAAAAACTCTTGGTCTATTGAACCACCGGCGTCGGCGGTGTGGACCTCCGTCGGTGCCGGCGGGGTCTGGGAGGGGAATTCGGCGGTCTTGAGCTTGCAAACAGCCCCCAGCCCCAACAGAGCCAACCCGATGCCGATCGCCGCACATGCGTAACCGGCGCCACGCTGGGCCCGCGGACTGATGGTGATCCCCCAGACGATCAGGAAGGTCCAGACGCCGTTGGCGAAATGGAACACGGCACAGATCAACCCGATGGCATACGCCGGACCGGCCCACCACGCGGTCATCACGCCTGCCGTGAACTCCGTCGCCGCATGCGCGTCGAAAGCGATCTGGCGGGGAATGATCCAGTGGTGCACGTGATACAGGTGCACGAAAATGAACACGAGGGTGATCCACGCCGTCCATCGCTGCAGGGTGTAGCGCACGTTACCGCCATAGCGGTGGGCCAGCACGTTGGTCTGCCCGGTGAGCCAGATCAGGATGCCCACCAAGGCGTGGAAGGCGATGGGGATGAAGATGCCGAACACCTCCACCAACTTGAGGATGCCCACCCTGTTCAGGCTGTGCACGAGGTTGATGGCGTTCTGGTAGGCACTCTCGCTGTTGACCTCGCCGACGATCAGCGAGCCGTTCAGCAACATGTGCACACAAAGAAACGCCCCCACCGGAACGACGCCCGAGAGGGAGTGAAGTCGTCGAATCAGGAAGTGGTACCGCTCGGCGACCCCGCCTGTCTCCGCTACGATATCAGCCACGGTGGTTCAATCCTTTCTGTGCTGCGCACGCTGCTGACTTCCGGAGTTGTGGAACTCCCTTCGTCTACGACTCCGGGACGGCGATTATAGGTGAACTTGGTCAACGATCAAGCCTGCCGCTTGACGCTCTCTGGTGCGGTTCTTAAGCTCGATCCGTGCTGGATTCGCCCGAAGACGCCGATTCGCGGAATCCGCTCCGCGCGCCTGTGACAGAGCGGGTTGGAGACGCGCCGCCAACGATGCCGGGTGAGCCCCGTCGGGACCGCAACGCGGCGGAGCACCTCCTAGGCCCGTTGGTCTTCCGCGCACCTTGTCGCGGGCTCGAAGAGCGGCTCTTGGCGGGGGTGCTGTGTGGGGCGTGCGCGGGGCTGCTGGCGCTGGCGGCTTGGCTGACGCCGGACCCCAGCGGCGTGGGGACGCATACACAGTTGGGTGTGCCCCCGTGCAATATGATGGTCTATTGGGGCGTGCCGTGTCCGACTTGCGGCATGACGACCGCATTCTCGTACACGGTTCGCGGTCGGTGGCTCGCGGCGTTGCACACGCAGCCGGCAGGGTGGCTGGCGGCTGTGGGAACCGTCGTTCTCGGCGTGGCGAATGTCGTGACGGTTGTCACGGGGCGCAAGTGGCGAGTAAACTGGTATCGTGTGCGGCCCGGGCGCACGGCGCTGTTGATCGGCGCGATTGTCCTGTTGGCTTGGGCGTACCGGATCGGCGTGGCGCTCCGATGGCTATGATGCGCGGCCGCTGTCCGACCGCCGGGTCGAATCGATCGCCACGAAACGCGCCTCCTGGACAAGGCACCGATCCGCCCGCAAATGGAGCGACATTGATGACGCACAATTGCACAAGCCTCAAGACGATTCCGATCGCCGTCGGACTGGCCGCGGCGCTCTGCGGATGCAACCTTCTCATTCCCGTCGCGATGCTCTCGAACCCCAAGCAGAAGTTCGCCGCCGAATACGACAAGCTCGCCGACTCGCGGACCTTGATCATGGTCTGGGCGGACCCCGCCACACTGTTCGACTATCCCCATGTGCGCTTCGAACTGGCCACGCACGTGGGGGATAAGATCGCCGCCGAACTTCCCAATGCCGAGATTGTCGATCCCGTGCGCGTTGCGGACTATCGCGAGCGCTCGCTTGACGCTTCGCTGAGCCCGCAGGTGGTGGGCCGAGAGTTCGATGCGAACACGGTGGTTTACGTCGAGCTGTTGCGGTTTCAGATACGCAACCCGGATGCGCCGGACATCCTCCGCGCGCGGCTGGAGGCATCGGTCGCGGTATACGACCTCCGGGCCGATCCCGATGAGCCTAAGATATTCCACCTAGAGCCGGTGGAGGTCGTCTTCCCGGAGCACGGCGGAATCCTGTTCACAACGACGAATTCCACCCAGGTGCGGCACACCGCCTACGTCCTCTTCGCCGAGCAGGTGGCCAGGAAGTTCTACGAGTATGAAGAGGAAATCTAACCCTACAGCACAAAGTCGTCTTGTCCGCCTGGTTCCAGCCGCGGAGCGGCGACGGAATGAAGCCCAGGGCGAAGCGGAGCGAGCCCTGGGTCGGCAGAACCGAGCCGCGACCGTAAGGGAGCGGAGGCACGGGGGCGACGGAAGGATTTTTCCTTTGCGCTATACTGCGAAGAGCCCACGCTTCTCAGCCTGTCCTAACCGGCTGGAAAGCCGGTCCCACAGCGGTTTGCGATGGGGTATTCGGTGGTTGTGTGCCCTGGCGCTTGCGGCGTGTCTGGCGGGGTGCGGTGTGCAGGCGGGAACGCTGCTCTACTGGATGGGCGCCGGGCGACTGCACAAGATCGAGGCCGAGTTCATCCTCAGCGAGGGGCCTATTCTGATTCTCGTGGACGACCTCGAGGAGCGAGTCACCTGGGCACCGGCGCGCGACCTGATTGCCAAGGAGTTTGCCCGCGAATTGCTGGAACACAAAGCCACCCTGAAGGTCATTTCCCCCGAGACGGTGAGACGATTCCGGCGGACGCACGCGAACTTCGATGATCTCAAGTGCACGCAAGTCGGACGATTGGTCGGCGCCGAGCAGGTCTTGTGGATCGCGGTGACGGCGTTCTACGCCGAGGAGGAAGTCCACGATACCACCCAGGCCGCCTCTCTGTCCGTGACCGTGCGCGTCATTAATCCCAACGAGCGCAAAAGCCGCCACAAGGTCCGTCTCTGGCCGACGAATCGCGAGGGAAAAGCCGTGGCCGTTCAGCTCAACGCCAACGAGGTGAACCGCTTGAAGACCAAGGACCGCATCGCCACCGAATTGTCCCGCAAGCTGGCCGCGGACGTCGCCAAACTGTTCTACGAGCACTCGCTGCAAGACCCCATGGATTAACCCAGGCCGACCCGTGAAACGCACAATCCGGGTGCTACATCTGTTCGATTCGACTATCGGCTGGGACCAGCGCCTGGCTTTGGAGCAGTTGCTGGCGCGGCTTCCGGCTGAGCGTTACGAGCAACGCCTTGTTTCGCTGGGCTCGCTCTCGGGCGAAGCCGCGCGGATCGACGCTCCGGTCCGGGTTGTTCCGCGGCGTCTTGGCTGGGATGTTCTGTTCGCGCCCGCCCTGCGGCAGCTTGTCAGGCATTTAGAAGCGGACATCGTCCACACGTGGAGTCGGCGCGCTACCGGCGTCGCCGTTTCCACCGGGCAGGTTCGCGTGCCAATTGTGGCTTCGGTGTTCGATTCGGCACTTGCCGACGCCTACGCCAAGCGATTCCGCGCCGGAGGTCGCGCCGCGAGCATAGCCGCCATCTGCGCCACGGAACTGGTGCGGCGGCGCCTGGTCGAGCGGGGAGTGCATCCCGACGACGCGGTGTTGGTCCGCCCGGGGCTGGACTTCGCTACGATCAACCGGACCGCGAAGTCCGACCTGCGCGCACGCCTCGGCTTGGGACGTGAGATGGCGGTCATGCTGGCCAGTCAGCCGGCCACGCGGGGGGGCGGCCAGTTCAGCGCTTTTTGGGCCACGGCTGTCCGATCCTTCCTCGAACCGAATGCCTGCCTGGTTCTTCCGGGTTGCTCGCGTGAGGTTTCGCGTCTGCGCCGTCTGGCGGGGGCGTTGCAACAGCCCGAGGTGTTGATCCTGCCCGGCGATGGATACCGTTACGAGGAGTTGATCGCCGTCGCCGATGCCATGCTCTTGCCCGCCGTGACCGAGACCTCGGTGACCGCAATCGCCTGGGCCATGGCGGCGGGTGTTCCGATCATTGCGTCCGTCACCCGGGCGACGACCGAACTGCTCACGCACAACCACAACGCCTTTCTGATCAAGCCCGACGCACCCAGGCGGTTGGCCATGCGCTTCGCCGACGCCATCGGGAAACGCCGGCAGTGGAGCAAGCAAACCGAGATCGCCCGCTGCCAGGCTTATGACATGTTCAGCCTGCACCGCTGCATCGCGCAGACGCAGAGGGTCTACGAGAATGTGCTCGATGCCCGCCCCCTCTCCGACGGCATCTAGTATGACAGCGCTGGAAGATGCCTCTCAAGCCGCAGGCTTCAGCCTGCGCGGTCTCAAACCGGGCTTGGCGCCTACCCAATGGAGGGCGCCGCGCGGGCTGAAGCCCGCGGCTTCATTCTACGAAGGATCTTGCGCTGCACCGGTTAGGGGAAACCCCCAATTGACCCGCGCGGGGCGATTCTGCTACGATAGTGGAGCGGTGGCGACGGACCACCCTTCCCGCCGCGACAACTCATCCGGGAGCCGAGAGAAAGACGCTTTCGGGCGGGCTCGGCCCGCCAAAACGATCTGAGAGAATCTATGGAGGTCAACCGATTCCCCAGAGCTTGGAATCCTTGTCTTCCCGTTCCGAAATTCGCGGATGAACCAAGAATACTGCGTCCATTCTACCGCTTTGCCGCATGAATAGATGGTGGAGAAAGTCAGGTTCGAGCGGGCCGGCATGATCGGCAGATGTGCCCGATGGAGACAAGCGGTGGAAAGCCCGGTAGCGTAGCCGGGAAGAAGGTACCAGGGGAATGTCGGGAAACGAGACCATCACCGTGTGAGCGGCGGAACTTCGGGAAAAGGAGAACACGTCATGGAATCGAGAGTTTGCATCGCCTTGGCTGTGGGGATCGTGGTTGTGACGGTTGGCCTGCTGACCTCGCCGGCCCTGTCAACCTCGGCTGGCCCAGCCGGGGTGCCCCAGGGCTTTAACCGTGGGGAAACGCGAATCGGAGTGCCAATCGTATCCCCCACCTCTAAAGAGGTGGGCCACCCGACCGCGGCGGGCGCACCCGGTCGGGATGGAACCGTGCTGTATGTTGATGACGACGCCGATCCGGGCGGTGACGGCCTGACTTGGCCCACGGCGTTCACCCATCTCCGGGACGCGCGGGACTGGGCCTTCTTCCACCCCGAGGTGGACGAGATCCGCGTGGCCGGCGGGACCTACTACCCTGACCGCGATGCGGCGCATCCCGAGGGCAGCGGCATCCGCGATTGGACCTTCCAACTCCTCAACGGCGTCGCGCTCTATGGGGGATACTGCGGCCTGGCGGGCGGCTGCGATCCCGATGACCGTGACATCGACGCCTTCGAGTCCACCCTGAGCGGCAACATCGGGTCCAGCGACCTCAGCACCGACAACAGTTACCACGTCGTCAGCGGGACGGGCAAGGATTCGACCGCGATCATCGACGGCTTCACCATCACGGCCGGCCGTGCGGACGGCAGCGCGCCCCACGATGACGGGGCCGGCTTCATCAACGCCGGCGGCTCACCGGTCATCTCGAATTGCACGTTCACCGACAATTACGCGGCGGATGACGCGGCCGGCATGTGGTACACTGGGGAAGGGGTGGATTACGTCCTCACAAGTTGCACATTCACCGGCAACTACGCCGTGGATGACGGGGGTGGCATGTGGTTCGAGAGCGAAGGAGCGAACGTCACCCTAACAGATTGCACATTCACGGACAACTCCTGCGCGAGCAGCACGGCGGGGGCGGAGATATATAACTGCAGCACTGTGACGGTAACCGGATGTACCTTCTCGAACAACAGCTCCAACGGACATGGTGGTGGCCTGGGCATCTCGACCTGCGACGGTGTCAACGTAACCGAATGCACGTTCACCAACAACAGTGCAAATCACCGCGGTGGTGGCCTGGGTAGCTTCAACGCCGGCCATCTGTACCTCACGGACTGCTCATTCGACGGCAACAGTGTCTCCACGACCAGCGCAAACAACGGGAAGGGAGGTGCCGCTCATTGCGACGACACGATCACGGCCGACAACTGCACGTTCACGGGTAACAGCGCCGCAAGCAACGGCAATTACGTCGGGGATTCCGGCCGAGGTGGTGCACTGCACACCTACGGTTCGATGGTGCTCACGAACTGCACATTTACCGACAATACCGCCACGGGCACCGGCTCGTACGGCGACAGCAAGGGCCTCGGAGGCGCGGTCTTTAGCAACGACCTCACGGCCAGCGACTGTACGTTCACCAGCAACGGCGCCTATGCCAACGGCTACGGCGCAACGTGGTGCGGACGCGGCGGCGCCATCTTGACGCAGGTCGACGCGACTCTTGCCCGCTGCACTTTCACCGACAACGAAGCCAAATACTGGCACAATTACGGCTATGACTCCAACGCGCAGGGTGGCGGAATCTGCGCGACTACTGTAGACGCGACCGACTGTGAATTCGTCGGCAACTCGGTCTGGCACGCCGGGGAATGGGGTGCAAAGGGCGGAGCCGCCTGGGCCGTGTCCGCGACGCTGGATGACTGCTCGTTCTCCACGAATGGCGCCAGCGGCAGTGGCTCGTACGACGGCTACGGTGGAGCGGTCTTCGTCAACGACGGCACCACCCTCGCAACCAACTGCACATTCGACGGCAACAGCGCCGAGTGGCAGGGTGGTGCAATGTACCTCTACTACTCTGCCGACACGATCACCGACTGCACATTCACGGAAAACACTGTGAGTGACGCCGGTGGCGGCGCGATCTACCGCGATCAAGGCGGTGGTGGCGGGACTATCAGTGGATGTCTGTTCCAGGGCAACACGTGCGATGGGCATGGCGGTGCCATCCGATGGTATGACGCCGCGCTCGATCTCGACAACTGCACATTCGAGGGCAACACCGCAGCGAGTAGCGGAGGCGCCCTTTATCACGATGGCAGTTGCCAGTCAATCACCGACTGCACCTTCATCGATAACGAGGCGGAGGTCGACGGCGGCGCGATCCTTCTGGACGAAGGGTGCAGCCCGACGATCTCTGGTTGCCTCTTCCTCGGAAACGCGGCGCTGGAGTACGGCGGCGCTCTGGCCTGCGCCGACGGCAGCAGCCCCACGATCGTCAACAGCCTCCTCGACGACAACCACGCGGACATCGGCGGCGGCGGCGGCTACTTTTTCAACGGTAGCGATGCGGCGCTGGTCAACCTGACGTTCTGGGGGAATACCGCCGGGTTCAGCGGTGGGGCGGTGTACATCGACAACTGCCTGGTCAGTATCACCAACGGCATCCTGTGGGAAGACTCGGCCCCTTCGTGGCCTGAGGTGTACGATAGCACTTGGCAGGTCGAGATCTGCTACTGCTGCATCCAGGGCGGATGGCCGTACTGCGAGGGCAACATCGATGCCGACCCCCTCTTCGTCGACACGAACGGCCCCGATGATACCCCCGGAACCGTGGACGACAATCTGCGCCTGCTACCCGACTCGCCGTGCATCGATGCGGGAACCAACGGGGCCGCTTTCGGCACCGACCTGGAGGGCAACCCGCGGATTGTCGACGGCGACGACGATGGCGAACCGGTCGTGGACATGGGGGCATACGAGTATGCACCAGGCTGCCCGTACATCTATGATCTTGACGGCAGTTGCTTCGTGGACGCGACCGATCTGGGTCTGTTCGCCGCGTGTTGGTTGCTGTCCGAGGGCGCGGATGGCTGGGACGAAAACGAGTGCGCCGACAAGGACTTCGACTGTAGCGGTACGGTGGACGCCGCCGACTTGGGCCTGTTCGCCGGGGCGTGGCTGAAGTGGGACTACGACGTTGATCCGGCGGACTATCCGGAATGTCGCCCCTGCGGAGCAGGAGGCATCATCTGTCCGTGGGTGGAGTAGACCCGCAGAGGCGGGCACGGGTCGCCCTACGGTAAAGCGGCGGGCAGAGCCCGCCCTACCGCTGGAGTAGGGTCCGCTCCGCGGACCGAATCATGCCGGTCCGCACAGCGGACCCTACAGAACCGAGCCGCGACCGTGAGGGAGCGGAGATGCAGGGGACAACAACCGGGGTGAGCGCTCCCTCACGGTTGCAGTTCGGACAGACCGCTTCCTGACAGGCGCGGCTCGGTTTCGCTCGCTTGCGATCACGGATCGGACAGACCACTCCCTTACGGTCACGGCTCGGTTTCGCTTCCTTACGGCCGCGATTCGATTGCCTCGCTGCCCCGCTACCTTCTTCTCTACGGTCCGACCTGCTCACGGCTGCCCATGTACTTGCGCAAGGCCTGCGGGATGGTCACCGAGCCGTCGGCGTTCTGGTGGATTTCCAGGAGCGGAATCAGAATGCGCGGCGAGGCGATCACCGTGTTGTTCAGCGTGTGACAATAGCGCACTTTCTTGTTCGCGTCACGGTAGCGCAGCATCAGTCGCCGGGCCTGAAACTCGTGGAAGCGCGAAGCCGAATGCGTCTCGCCGTAGCTGTCGCGCGACGGCATCCAGGCTTCGATGTCGAACTTCTCGACCTGTCCCTGCCCCAGGTCGCCGGTGCAGACGTGAACAACGCGATACGGCAACTCCAGCGCCCGCACCACGTCCTCGGCATTCTGCAGAATCTCGCGGTGGTGCTCCTTGGAGACCCCCTCATCGTTGCGGCAGACGATGACCTGCTCCACCTTGTCGAACAGGTGGATGCGGTACAACCCGTAGGTGTCCTTCCCCCCGGCTCCGGCTTCGCGGCGGAAGCAGGTGCTCTGGGCCACGTACTTCTTGGGCAGCTCGTCCTCGGTGAGGATTTCGTCGGAGTGGTACGCCGTCAACGGGACCTCGGCGGTTCCGACCAGCGACATCTCGTCCCGTTCGCACAGGTAAGCCTGGTCCCGCCCGACCGGAAAGTACCCGGTGCCCTCCATCACCTTCTCGCGCACGAGGACCGGCACGGTCATGGGCACGAAACCGCGCTCGACCATCAGGTCCTGGGCCAGTCGCAGGACGGCCTGGTGCAACAGGGCGGCATCGCCGCGCAGCACGTAGTTGCGCGTGCCGGCCAGCTTCACGCCGCGCTCGACGTCGATAATGCCCAACTGCTTGCCCAACTCGATATGGTCCTTGGGCTTGAAACCGAACGAGGGGATATCGCCCACCTTCCGCAGCTCGACGTTGGCGGTTTCATCCTCCCCGACGGGCACCTCGGGCGCGGGCGGCTGGGGCACGGTGAGCATCAACTCGTCGAAGGCGGCAACCAACCGGCGTTTCTCCTCCTCCAGCGGTTTGGCCTGCGCCTTGGTGTCGTTGAGTTCGATCTGGAGCTTGTCGGCCTCGGCATTGATCTGTTCGGCCGTCATACCGCCCTCGAGAGCCCGCTTGTACCAGGAGGATTCTGGGTTGCGGTAGAGGGCCATTTGTTTGCCGCCCTCGCGGCTGGCGTTGGCCAGCTTCTCGAGGGCCTGCAACACCTCCACACGCAAGCGGTCGACCTCCAGAAGCTGATCGACGTCGCACGCCACGTTCTTGTTGACCGCTGCCGCCCGCACCAAGTCCGGGTTCTCTCTGATGAAACGATTGTCAAGCATTACGCGGGTTCTCTCTGATGGAATGATTGTCAAGCATTGCAAGGGTTCTCTGGGTTCGCTCACCAATTCGTGTCCGCTTTGTTCGGGCAAAACCGCTCCAGTGTCAACCCGCCCGGGCCGCAACACGCCGGTGCCATTCGCGACGCACCTCCACTCCCTTACGGTCGCGGCTCGGTTTCGTGTTTGCCGTCGCCTCGAGGCCGATCTACACTGGCTGCATCATGGCGGTTCGCGTGGAGATTATCAGCATCGGCACGCTCGCCCGCAACCCATTCTGGGGCGAGACGGGGTCGGTTCGCCCATCGCATGCGACGACGACGCTCATTCGTGACGGGGAGACGAATCTTCTGGTCGATCCTTCGGTGCCGGCCGAGTTGATGGCCCATCGGCTGGACGAGCGCGTGGGCCTGCGGCCTGAGCAGATCGACAGGGTCTTTCTGACCAGCTTCCGCCCGGTCCACCGCCGCAGTATCGCCCTGTTCAAGGAGGCGGAGTGGCTGCTTGCCGAGGCCGAACGCGAGGCAGTCAATGCCCACCTCAATGCCCTGGTCCGGGGAAGCGATGGTGGGGAAATCGAGACCTCCTACGAGGAACTGTCCGAGGAACTGGAGCTGCTGGGGCGAACCCAAGCCGCCGGCGATAAGCTCACCCCGTCGGTGCACCTGTTCCCGTCGCCCGGGGTAACGCCCGGGTCAACCGCTTTGCTGATCGCCGAGGAGCGGACCGCGATCGTGGCCGGCGATGCCATCATCACGCGGGAGCACTACGAACAAGGCCGAGTCTTCGAGCGATGCGTCAACCACGACGCCGCGAGGGAGTCCTTCCTTGCAATCTCCGAGGTGGCCGACCTGATCGTCCCCGGCCACGGCAACCTGTTTCTCGCAGACCGTCAGTTTGAGTAGGGGGCAACGCTCTACTGCTCTTCGATTTCCTTGGTCTTGGCGACGACTTGGGCATCAATCGCGTCTTCGTGCTGCTTGGTGAGCTTCTGGATCCTCTCCTTGGTGGCGTCGGCCTCGTCTTCGGTGAGGATGCCGTCCTTCTTCTCCGATTCGATGTGTCTGTTCATATCGCGGCGGATGTTTCGGACGGAGATTTTCTGTGCCTCAGCCATCTTCTTGATCTGCTGTACCATCTGATGGCGGCGTTCGCCGGAAAGGGCCGGAATGGGCAGGCGGATCGACTTGCCGTCCGACTGGGGGGTGATTCCGATATCAGAGGTGGAGATACCCCGTTCGATGTCCTTGATCGTGCCGGGATCAAACGGTTTGACCACCAGCAGCGAAGGCTCCGGCGCGGTGATGCTGGCCAGCTCGCGCAGTTCCATCGTGCTACCGTAGGAGGCAACCTCGATTTTCAAGTGTTCGACCAGCCCCGGCGAAGCGCGCCCCGTACGCACACCGCGAAGCTCCTGCTTGAGGTACTCGACCGTTTTGGCCATCGAGGCCCGGCATTCTTTTTCGAAATCGTCAGCCATCTTCGCTCCTCTGAGTCTGGCCCGAAGAGTCTAGCACCGGACAGGTACCCCCGCAATCCCGGCGCCGTGGGCTTCACCGGTGGGATGCGGATGCCGCCCTGAAAGAAACTATGAAAGCCGGGTCCCCCTTGACACAAGTTCGGGCTTGGTGGCCCATGTGTCGACGGGCTGATCGCGTGGATCGCCCAAGTTCTTATCAGAAAACTTCTTATCAGGAGACC
>Ga0190284_1000497_pt1 | contig 22116 bp, 21 predicted proteins | sample 48691812_MG_FD_161668 | JGI IMG/M metagenome (GOLD analysis project Ga0190284, IMG submission 161668) | Hydrothermal vent microbial mat bacterial communities from Southern Trench, Guaymas Basin, Mexico - 4869-18-1-2_MG | ecosystem: Environmental > Aquatic > Marine > Hydrothermal vents >...
GAGTTTCCCGAACTGGACGAGTTTCTATGGGGAGACAGCTTGTGGGCCGACGGATATTTTGCTGCATCAGTTGGTGTTTCGGATGAACGAATGATCAGACGGTATATTCGCGAGCAAAGGGCGTAGCCGGTTATGCAGAAGGCCAGAAGCCACGGGCTTCAGCCCGTGGAGCGGTTCACAAGCAGCCGGAAAAACGCGTACTGGGTGTAATGGAAGACAAGGCCGCCTATAAGGTCAAAGGGGATTTTAAAATCACTACAGAAGAATTTATGGGGTTGAAGTGAAGTATTTGATCGATACACATGTCCTGCTTTGGACGCTTTTTGACCCGTCCCGGCTGAACCGGCGCGTAAGAAAACTGATCGAAAACCCTGAAAATGATATTCAGATCAGCGGCGTTTCTTGTTGGGAAATCGCACTGAAATATCAGCTTGCCAAGTTGGCCCTTCAGGGCTGTGTGCCGGACGAATTGCCGGCGCAGGCCGAACTCATGGGAATGAGCATCAGTCCGATGGATGCCGGGTTGCTGGCTTCCTCCTACCGCCTTCCCCTGAATGCACATCGGGATCCCTTTGACCACCTTCTGGCCTGGCATGCCATACAAGGGAGGATGACACTGATTACCAAAGACAAGGCCTTTGAGGAATATCAGGCTGCCGGGTTAAAAACGATTTGGTGAATTCAGCTCAATATTTCCCGAATCTGCGCAATATCTTTTTCGATCTGTTCAATCAGCGCCTCTTTGGAGGGGAAGGGCACAATATCCCGGATTTTTTTGTGCAGGCAGACTTCAATGGCCTGTCCGTAGAGTTCACCGTCGAAATCGAGCAGATGGGTTTCAATCACCGGTTCGGGGTCATCAAACGTTTTGCGCTGGCCGATGAATACGGCGGAGGGGAATTCAGTAATCAGGGGACAGGGGGCAGGGGACAGTTCGGAATCTTCAGCTTCTGGCTCCTGGCTCCTGACTCCTGACCTCTGACCTCTGACCCCTGATCCCTGACTCCTGATTTCTGACATCTGAAGCCGCGTATACGCGGCGTAAACGCCGGGAGCAGGAATCAGCTCGTTTTCAGGCTCAATGTTGGCGGTGGGGAAGCCGAGCTCTTGTCCGATGCCGCGGCCTTTGACGACGGTGCCGAACAGGCAGAAGGGGCGTCCGAGCAGTGCTTCGGCGAGCGGGATGTCGCCATCGTGCACGGCCTGCCGGATGTGGGTGCTGGAGATTTTTTCTTCGTCGTAGAGCACGGGCGGTATGGCGGTGGCGGTGATGCCGTGTTCCTCGCAGAGTTTTTCCAGGGTTTGGACTTTTCCACGTGCCTTGTAACCGAAAGACCAGTCGGTACCGCAAACGATGCCGCTAAGAGTCGGCCATTTTGTCCAGAGATCGGAAAGAAACTCCGCTGGCTCGGTGTGAGCAAAGGCATTATTGAAGGGCACGGCAATGACGCCGTGCACGCCGAGCGCTTCGAATTTCCGCAGGCGGCAGGGTTCGGCGCTGATGAGCGGCGGCGCGGTTTCCGGGCTCAGCACTTTGGCGGGATGCGGATTAAAGGTGAAGACCCACGCCTCACCGCCGAGCGCTTTGGCCTGCTCAACGGCGGTGGAGATTACTTTTTGATGGCCCATGTGCACGCCGTCGAAACAGCCCATGGCGAGGACGACGGGTTTGTCCGTTGCCGGTATCTCCGAAATGTTTCTGACCAGTTGCATTTTGAAATTTCGGACAGAATAACAGGATTAAGCGGATTGAGAATCCTGAATTTAAACCTGATGAATCGGAATCAGGTGCTTCGATAGCTCAGCGCGATCCCATTCGAGGACGTCGTCGAGTTCCCATGCATTGGAAAGGCTGAATTCGCCGGATTGCGTGCGGCGCAGCTCTGAGAGGCAGGCACCGCAGCCGAGGCGCCGGCCGAGATCGTGGGCGAGGGTGCGGACATAGGTGCCTTTGGTGGACATGACTTCGAAGGTGGCGCGCGGCGGGTTGAATTCGTGCAGTGCGAATTTATAGATGTGAATGAAGCGCGGCTCGCGTTCGACCTCCTGACCTTTGCGGGCAAGTTTGTAGAGCGGCACACCGTTTTTTTTGATAGCGGAGACCATGGGGGGCATCTGCATCTGGTCGCCGAGCGCTTTTTTCATCTCTGCGCGGAGCTGCTCTTCGGTGACGCCGGACGGATCTTTTTCGGCGACGGTCTCGCCGTCGGTGTCCTGCGAGTCGGTTTCGACGCCGAGGAGTATTTCGCCTTCGTAGGTTTTGTCGCCCCCCATCAGTTTGGCTGAGAGTTTGGTGCCGCGACCGATGAGCAGGGCGACGAGGCCGGTGGCATTGGGGTCTAACGTACCGCCGTGGCCGACCTTGTTGAGCTGAAAATGGTTGCGGATTTTGGCGACGAGATCGTGCGAGGTCCATTCGCGGGGCTTGTCCATCAGCAGGATGCCGTCGGGATCGGGCTGGTGCGGATTGCGTTTACGCATCGTCGAATCCTTCGAAATGACTATTGTCTTTTTCCGGTTCCTCCGGGATATCGAGCTCGGAGAGGATCCCGAGGACGCGGTCGCCGTCTTCGAGGGATGCGTCGAGTTTAAAGTGCAGACGCGGTGTATATTTGATGATGACGTGCCGGCTCATGCGGTGCTGAATCTCTTTGCGGTGCCCGTTGAGGAAGCGGATCATGCCGGCACGATCTTCTTCGTGACCGAAGATGGAAACGTAGACGGCGGCGTCACGCAGGTTGGGCGCGGTTTCGACGCGGGTGACGGTGACGGCGCCGGTGTCGAAATCCGTGTTGGAAAAAAGGCGGTGAATATCGGCGGCGATTTCACGCTTCAGCAATTCGTTGACCCGAATAATTCGCGTACTGGACATGATCGTTAAAAGGGCCTCCGGCCTCGTTGAAATCGTTCAAAACGTTAAAATCGAAAATCCAGTACTCCAATTATCCGGCAATCCAACACTCCGCGGCCCGAAAGGGACGCTTAGAGTTTCTGCGCGATTTTTTCGATGGTGTAGGCTTCGATCAGGTCGCCTTCCTCAAAGCCGACAAAGTTGTCGGGGCGAATGCCGCATTCCTGACCGTCGCGCACTTCGGCGGCATCGTTCTGGAAGCGTTTGAGCGAGCCGATGGTTCCTTTGTAGAGCACGTCATCGCCGCGCTTGATGCGGATGCTGGCGCGGGCGGTGATTTTGCCTTCCACCACCATGCATCCCGCGATCTTGTTGCGTTTGCCCATATCGAAGACCTGACGGATTTCGGCCTTGCCGAGATAGTTCTCGCGCATCTCGGGTTCGAGCAGTCCGCACATCGCGGCTTCAACTTCTTCGATCAGCTCGTAAATGATGCTGTAGAGGCGGATTTCGACGCCTTCGCGTTTGGCCGCGGCGACGACTCCGTTTTCTTTACTGACGTGGAAGCCAAGGATGATGGCGTTGGAGGCGCTGGCGAGCATAACATCGTTGATGGTGATGTTGCCGACATCGCTGACGAGAGTTTTAAGTTTAACCTTGTCACTCTTGATGCCCGAGAGCGAGTGGGTGATAGCTTCGACTGAGCCTTGCACATCGCACTTGATAATCACGGGAAGTTCTTTAACCTCGCCGCCGTCGGCCTGTGCAAAAAGATCATCGAGCGAAAGTTTGCTGCGCGAAGTCTGCTGGAGATCCTCCGCCCTGGTTTCCGCCAGCAGGGCTTCAGAAAGTTCTTTGGCTTCGGCTGCGTCGGCGCAGACGGTGAACTCGTCACCGGCACCGGGCACGCCGGTAAGGCCGAGACACTTTACGGCGAAGGAGGGGCCGGCGGTGCGAACCTTTTTGCCCTGATCGCTGATCAGCGCCTTGATGCGGCCCCACTGCGCGCCGCAGAGAACGCTGTCGCCGACTTTAAGGGTGCCGTCGCGCACGAGCAGGGTGGCGGTCGGGCCCATGCCGGGCTCCATCTGCGCCTCAATGACGTAGCCGCTGGCGCGTTTATGCGGATTGGCCTTGAGCTCGAGCATTTCGGCTTCGAGCGAGAGACGCTCGAGCAGTTCGTCAATGCCTTCGCCGGTCTCGGCGCTGACCGGACAGCAGCCGACGGCTCCGCCCCAGTCTTCGACCATCACATCGTGCTCATTGAGTTGCTGCTTCAGTCGGTCGGGGTTGGCGCCGGGCAGATCCATTTTATTCATGGCAATGATGATGCAGACCCCCGCGGCTTTGGCGTGCTGGATGGCTTCCAGGGTCTGCGGCATAACGCCGTCATCGGCTGCGACGACGAGCACGGCAATATCGGTTACATTGGCGCCGCGGGCGCGCATGGCGGTGAAAGCGGCGTGGCCGGGAGTGTCGAGGAAGGTGATCTGGCGGGCATCCAGATCAACGGTGTAGGCCCCGATGTGCTGGGTGATGCCGCCGGATTCGCCGGAGACCACCTTGGTGTCGCGGATACGGTCGAGCAGCGAGGTCTTTCCGTGGTCGACGTGCCCCATGAACGTGACGATGGGCGGGCGGATTTCAAGATCTTCCGGCCGGTCTTTTTCGGTGGGCGCAGCCGGTTTGCGCGCCGCGGCCTCAACCGCCTTCGGCTGCGGCTTCTCTTTCTTTTTATGCTCGATGACGAACCCGTGCTTTTCGCCGATCTGTTTGGCGATCTTGATGTCAATGTCCTGAGTGATCGAGGCGAAGATATTCATCTTCATCAGCTCGGCAATGAGCTGATTGGGCTTGAGCTCCATTTTTTCGGCCAGCTCTTTGACGGCGACCTGCGGCTTTGTAAAGACAATCGTTGAGGAAGACTCCTCTTCCGGAACTTCCGCCTCTGCCGAGGCTTCCTCCTTCTCCGCTGGGGCTTCCTCCTTCGACCCGACCTCTTGCAGAGTCGGGACTTCGGCGGACACGTCGGCCGGGGACTCTTCCGGAGCTTCCTCTGTGGCCGGTGCGGCGGCTTTTTCCTTGGCGGCGCGGGCTTCTTCGATGGAAGCGAAGCCGAGCTCATCGCAGACGATGGCTACTTCGTTGTCGGCCAGCAGGCTGTCGCCGTTATCGGCCTTGATCTCCACATCACTGAGGATTTCAAGAAGCTCTTCAACGGTTACATCCAGATCTTCAGCTAGTTCGTGAACTCTCATTCTTTAATTTCACCATGTTTTTCTGTGTAGGCTTTTTCCGCAGCGCTCCAGAGCTCCTGCGCTTTTTCAGGAGTGACATCCTCGATTACTTCGAGGTCAGACAAATCCGCGGCCATGATGCCTTCCGCTGTCAGGAAGCCGGCATAGACCAGTTTTTCAGCCCATTCGGGGCCGATACCCTCGATCGCGGCCAGGCCGGAGACGGCGGCGGCGACGCGTTCTTCGAAGTCCATCGCTTCTTCGTCTTTCTGGATATCCACGCGCCAGCCGATGAGTTTGGAGGTCAGGCGGGCATTCTGGCCGCGCTTGCCGATGGCCAGCGAGAGCTGATCTGTATCAACCGTCACGGTGACCGTGCGGGTGGGCTCGTCCACCTCGACATGCTTGAGTTTAGCGGGTGCCAGGGAGTTGACGACGAGCGTTTTGATCTCGTCACTCCAGCGGACAATATCAATTTTTTCACCGTTGAGTTCACGGACAATGTTTTTGACGCGCATGCCGCGGATGCCGACGCAGGCGCCGACGGGATCGACCCGTTCGTCGTGGGAGATCACGGCCACTTTACTGCGGTAACCCGCTTCGCGGGCAATGCCGCGGATTTCCATGGTTCCGTCGGCGATTTCCGAGACTTCGAGTTCAAAGAGGCGGCGGACAAAATCGGGGTGGGCGCGTGAAAGCAGAATTTCCGGCCCCGCTTCGCGATCCGTTACCGCCACGATGTACGCGCGAACCCGTTCGCCAACTTCATACTCTTCGGTCGGAACGCGCTCTTTGGACGGCATGACACCTTCCGCGCCGTGATCGAGCTCAATGAGAACCGTGCTGCGTTCGAAGCGGCGTACAGACCCGGTGACAATTTCACCGGCGCGATCCTTGTAGTCTTCAAAGATACGGCTTTTTTCGGCCTGCCGGATGCGCTGCAAAATGGTCTGCTTGGCAGTCTGGGCGGCGATACGTCCGAAGTTGCGCGGGGTGGATTCAATTTCGATGGTTTCGTCGAGTTGCGCCGAGGGGTTGGCCCTCCGGGCTTCGCCTAGGCTGATTTCATTGTAGCGGTCGTTAACCGTCAGCACCACCTTTTTGCTGGCAAACGCTTTGATGTCCAGCGTTTCCCGGTCAATTTTAACGCGCAGATCTTCCGCATCCTCCGTGCTCTTGCGTTCGGCATTCTGCAGGGCGGATTCAATCGCCTCAATAATGGTTTCGCGATCGACTCCGCGTTCGCGTTCCATATATTCCACAACGGCACTCAGTTCGCTGTTCATCGTTTCCCTCCGACTGTCAAAAAGCTTTAACCAGCAGGCCGTTGAGTAAAAAAGAGCGGGCTGGGGGCCCACTCTCTATCAAGAGACCGACTGCAAAGCGGGAAATTTACGCCTCGCGGCAAAAGGGGTCAAGGGGGTTTTTGAATTATGGTTGCTGAATATTTGATGTTGAATCTCAGAAAAACACAGCCATTTTCCCGTTCCAAGCTTCCGTGATGAAACCGTTTTTCCGATGTTTGAACTTGCAAAAACCCACTTTGTTCAGTACTTTTTGAACAATCTGAATTTTCAGGGAGACCTTGCATGAGTACGCCGCTTTCAGAGATGGAAAAAGAGGTCATCGATATATTTGTTCGCATCGCCGGAGTACTGAGCCTGCCGCGATCAATAGGGGAACTCTACGGCCTGCTTTTCATTTCGCCGGATCCGCTGTGCATTGATGATTGCGTGCGAAAGCTCGGAATCAGCAAGGGATCAACAAGCCAGGGGCTGAAAATCCTGCGGTCGTTCGCTGCGGTGAAACCGGTTTATATGCCGGGAGACCGCAGGGATTTCTTTACGGCGGAGGCGGAACTGCGTAAAATCGTCGGCGGTTTTGTAAGTGAACAGGTTCGTCCTCATTTGGACAACGGCAAGGAGCGTGTGGCACGGATCCAGCTTCTCTTGGCTGAAGAAACCCCGGAGCGGAAGGAATTTTTTGCTGAACGGATCAAACGGCTTGAGGGATGGCAGAAGCGCGCGAATGCGGTTCTGCCTTTTGCTTTGAACTTTATTAAACCCGACTAATGAACCAGTCATCCAGCCATCTAACTTCCCAATTCCCTTGGCGGTGCGTGAGAACGCAGCCAAAGCGGGAGCATATTGCCGCCGGTCAGCTGGAACGGCTGGACGGCGTGGAAGTGTTTTGTCCGCGCATCCGCTTCCAGCGCAAGACAAAACGCGGGAAGGTCTGGTTCGAAGAGGCGCTTTTCCCCGGCTATCTTTTTGCCCGTTTTGATGTAATGGAGAGCTTGCGCGCTGTTTCGAGCGCGGTGGGCGTGCGCGGACTCGTTCGGTTTGCGGGCGAGTGCGCGGTTGTGCCGACCGAGATGATTGACGTGCTCCAAAACGAGGCACAGGAAACAATTGTTATTGAGGAGCCCGCGTTGAAGGCGGGCGATGAAGCGGTGATGACCGAGGGCTCCATGCGCGGACTGCGCGCGGTGGTGACGCAGGTGCTTTCCGGCGGCGAGCGGGTTAAGGTTCTCATGGATCTGATGGGAACCGCTGTGGAAGCCGAAGTGCCGATGGAGGCGCTGGAGGCCGCATAGACCAGAATTTCGCGTTGAAAGCGAAATACATAGTTAAAATTGGAATGGAAGGTTTCGGGCAAAAAGCCCCGAGCGACCGGGGGCGGCAGCCTGCCCGCAGGGCGGGGGAGATTGTGGAAAGTGGAATGTAGGATGTAGAAAGACAGGAAATTTCACCTCCAACTTTCCATGTTCCACTTCCAACATTCTACAGAATAAATCAGGAACTGATTTATGAAGATATTAGTAACAGGATCGGCCGGGTTTATCGGCATGCATCTGGCGGAGTCGCTGCTGGATGACGGGCACGAAGTGGTCGGATTCGATAATTTTAACGACTACTACGATGTTTCCCTGAAAGAGGCTCGCAACGCCCGGCTGGAAGATCGCGATGGATTCACCCTCATTCGTGGTGATTTGACCAACTATGAACTGTTAACTGATAACTTTGAACTGCACGAGCCTCAGCTCGTGTGCCATCTGGCAGCGCAGGCCGGTGTTCGTTACTCACTGACCCATCCGTTTGCCTATCAGAAATCCAATCTGGAGGGGCATCTCAACATTCTGGAAGCCTGTCGCCGCGCGGAAATTTCGAGATTGATATATGCTTCGAGTTCAAGCGTTTACGGCGGAAACAAAAAAGTGCCTTTCAGCGAGGGTGATCCCGTGGACAGCCCGGTCAGTCTGTATGCCGCGACGAAAAAGGCTGATGAACTGATGAGCCACACCTATACACATTTGTACGGCTTGCAAACGGTCGGCCTGCGCTTTTTCACGGTGTACGGGCCTTGGGGCCGTCCGGATATGGCCTACTGGCTTTTTGCCGAGGCAATGCTTAAGGGCGAGCCGATCAAGGTCTTTAACCATGGAAAAATGGAGCGCGATTTTACGTATATCACCGACATTGTTTCCGGCGTGAAAGCGGCGCTGTTCGCGGACGGGCTGGAGCCCTGTGAAGTGATTAATCTCGGCAACAGCAACCCCGAAAATCTCATGGATTTCATTCATACCATCGCGGGTGCGCTGGGTACGGAGCCGGAAATGGAAATGCTGCCGATGCAGCCGGGCGACGTGCCGATCACGTTTGCCGATGTTTCCAAGGCCGAGGCTAAACTCGGTTATGTACCAAAAACCCCGATTTCTGAAGGCATCCCGGAATTTGTAGAGTGGTATAAGCAGTACCATCGGAAAGGTTAATAGACGTGGAACTAAAAACAGCGAAAATAGGCATCATTGGTTTGGGCTATGTCGGCCTGCCGCTGGCGGTGGAGTTCGGCAAGCAGTATCCGACGGTTGGGTTTGATATCAATCAGGCGCGCGTGGATGAACTGGCGTCCGGCAAAGACCATACGCTGGAATGTTCTCCGGAGGAACTTGCCTCCGCAACGGACTTAACATTTTCAACCGACATAAACGATTTGGGTGACTGTAACGTGTACATCGTTACGGTGCCGACGCCGGTGGATGCGCAGAAACGTCCGGATTTGACTCCGCTCGAAAAAGCGAGCGAAACGCTGGGCAAGGTTGTTTCTAAGGGCGATGTCGTCATTTATGAATCAACCGTTTATCCCGGCGCTACCGAAGAGGTTTGCGTGCCGGTGGTCGAGTGCGTGTCCGGTTTGAAATTCAATGAGGATTTTTTCGCGGGCTACAGCCCTGAGCGCATCAACCCCGGCGATAAAGAACGGCGGTTGACCAACATCATCAAAATCACGTCCGGCTCTACGCCGGAGGCCGCGGATTTTGTGGATGCTCTTTACCGGAGCATTCTGACGGTCGAAACCCACAAGGCGGGCAGCATCAAAGTGGCTGAAGCGGCCAAGGTGATTGAAAACACGCAGCGTGATGTCAACATCGCGCTCGTCAATGAGCTGGCGATGATTTTCAGCCGGGTGGGTATTGATACACTGGAAGTGCTGGAAGCCGCAGGCTCCAAGTGGAATTTCCTGCCGTTCCGGCCCGGACTGGTAGGCGGCCACTGCATCGGCGTCGATCCGTATTACCTGACCTTCAAAGCGCAGGCGGTCGGGCATTATCCGGAAATGATCCTGGCACAGCGCCGTGTGAATGATCGCATCGGACTTTTTATTACTGAGCAGGTGATCAAGCTGATGCTGATGAAGCGTATCCATGTGCGGGATTCCAATGTGTTGATCATGGGCTTTACGTTTAAGGAAAACTGCCCGGATGTGCGCAACACCCGCGTGATCGATATCGTGCAGGAGTTCGAAAAATATAATGCCGTTGTCGATGTCTACGACCCCTGGGCCGGTGCCGATGAAGTGCGGCATGAGTACGGTATCGAACTGACCTCCGAAGTGAAGCCGGACTCCTATGATGCCATCGTGATGGCCGTTGCCCACAATGAGTTCAAGGAAATGGGCGCTGAAGATATCCGCAAGCTCGGGAAATCCGATTGTGTGATTTATGACATCAAGCGGGTGCTGCCGGCCGATGCCGTTGACGGCGCGCTGTAAGGAACGGTGTGGGCTTTTTATCCATTGTAATAGATGCGGCGCTTCGCGCCGGCGATGCGATTCTGCATATTTATGGGCGGGATTTTGACGTCGAGTATAAGGCGGATGATTCGCCGCTGACGGAAGCGGACAAGGCGGCGCACCATATCATCGTCGATGCGCTGGCCGATACGGGTCTGCCGGTACTGTCCGAAGAGAGCAAGGCAGTTTCCTATGAGGACCGCAAAGACTGGCCGCGCTTCTGGCTGGTCGATCCGCTCGACGGCACCAAGGAGTTTATCAAAAAGAACGGCGAATTCACCGTCAACATTGCGTTGATCGAAAACGGACACCCCATTCTCGGTGTTGTTTACGCGCCCGTTCTTCAAACCGTTTACTACGGTTTGAAGCAAGAGGACGGAGGACAGAGGACAGAAGACGGTGCTTGGAAAGTAACGGATTGCGCCAATAAAACGGTCGATGAAATTTTAGCCTCAGCTGTTTTACTTTCCACTTTCCACTTTGCACAGTCCGCACCACGCGAAGCTCCGCTTCGCGTGGTTGCCTCCCGCTCGCATTGCAATGACGAAACGAAAGCCTTCATTGCTGATTTGGAAAAGACGCACGGGGCCGTTGAGCTGGTTTCAAGCGGCAGTTCGCTGAAGCTGTGCATGGTGGCGGAAGGCGTTGCGGATATTTATCCGCGCATTGCGCCGACGATGGAATGGGATACGGCTGCCGCGCAGGCTGTGGTCGAAGCGTCCGGCGGAAGAGTTGTCCAATACGACGCGGCCGTTCCCGCCGCATCTTATTTGTGTGAAAAGTTGGATATAGAAAGTAGGATGTCACACTCCACGTCCCACCTTCCACATTCTACAGAGTTCTTGTTGAGGCCTTTGGCCTACAACAAGGGCGATCTTCTAAACCCGTTTTTTGTTGTTTCCCGCCAATAAATGGTGGACATACCACATTTATTTAATAAATGATCACAATACTAGTAAATCAAAAGGTTTTCTCATAGATGAGTGGTTATAATTTATCGCATTTAAAACAGCTTGAAGCGGAGAGCATTCACATTATTCGCGAAGTGGCGGCGGAGTTTGAAAAGCCGGTGATGCTTTATTCGGTCGGCAAAGACTCTTCGGTGATGCTGCATCTGGCGCACAAGGCATTTGCGCCGAGCAAAATCCCGTTCCCGCTGATGCATGTCGATACGCAGTGGAAATTTCAGGAGATGTATAAGTTTCGCACGCTGATGGCGGAAAAATACGGCGTGGAGCTGCTGGTTTGGATCAACCCCGAAGGCAAGGACATCAGCGATCCCTTTAAGCATGGTTCAGACAAACATACACAGGTGATGAAAACCGACGGCTTGAAGCAGGCTCTCGGTCATTACGGTTTCGACGCGGCCTTTGGCGGCGCCCGCCGCGATGAGGAAAAATCGCGCGCCAAAGAACGGGTGTACAGCTTTCGCAATGAGTTCCATCAGTGGGATCCGAAAAATCAGCGCCCCGAGCTGTGGAATCTTTACAACGCCAAAGTGAACAAGGGCGAATCGATTCGCGTCTTTCCTCTTTCCAACTGGACCGAACTCGATATCTGGCTCTACCTGCTGCGCGAAGAGATACCAATTGTTCCGCTTTACTTTGCCAAAGAGCGCCCGGTGGTGGAGTGCGACGGAACGCTCATTATGGTCGACGATGACCGCATGCCGCTCAAAGAGGGCGAGACGCCGATGACGAAGAAGGTTCGTTTCCGTACGCTTGGTTGCTACCCGCTGACCGGCGCGGTGGAGTCCGAGGCTGAAACGCTTGAAGAGATCGTGCAGGAAATGTTGCTCACCACCACCTCCGAACGCCAGGGCCGTGTTATCGATCACGATGCCGCGGCTTCTATGGAAGAGAAGAAGAAGGATGGTTATTTTTAACCAGAGGCTGAAAGCAGCCTCGTTAAAGCCGTTAAAATCGTTAAATCGTTAAAAATATCGGGGATGCATCATGAAGGTAGAGCGATTTGAAGATTTAGATGCGTGGAAGGTTGGGCGCGAACTGGCCACTCTGATTTATGCGTGCGGACGTGAAATTTCGCTTTCTAAAGACTACGGCTTTAAGGATCAGATTCAGCGAGCCGCTGTTTCGGTAATGAATAATATTGCTGAAGGGTTTGAGCGGGGTAGCAACAAGGATTTCGCCAAGTTCCTTTTCATCGCGCGAGGGTCAGTGGGAGAGGTTCGCAGCATGCTGTATCTCGCTTTGGATCAGAAATATATAACAGAGCAACAGTTCGAAGATGCTTCTAATCTGTGCGTGAGGGAATCGCAGCTCTGCTGAGGCTTGATTAAGCATTTTCAGAAAAACAGCGGCTGGAAAACGGGATTGCAGATCGCGCTGATGATGTTGATTCCCGCACTCTCTCGACTTTAGCGATTTGAACGAGCCGCAAAGCGGCTTTTCAACAATTTGAACGGAACGAATGCAATGACTGAACAAGCCTACAAAATTCAGGAAGAGGATTTGATTCGCGACGACATCACGGAGTATCTCCGCCGTCATGAGACCAAGGATTTGTTGAGGCTTCTGACCTGCGGTTCGGTGGACGATGGCAAGTCGACGCTGATCGGGCGGCTGCTGTACGACAGCCACATGATCTACGAAGATCAGCTGGCGGCCGTTACGAAAGATTCCAAGGTGCACGGAACCACCGGGGATGATTTTGATCCCGCGCTGCTGACCGATGGCCTTAAGGCTGAGCGCGAGCAGGGGATCACCATTGATGTGGCCTACCGCTATTTCTCGACCGACAAGCGTAAATTCATCATTGCCGATTGCCCCGGCCACGAACAGTACACGCGTAACATGGCGACGGGAGCTTCGACCTGCAATCTGGCGGTGATTCTGATTGATGCGCGCCACGGCGTGATTACGCAGACCAAACGCCACAGCTTCATCTGTTCACTGCTCGGCATCAAACACGTGGTTGTGGCGGTCAATAAAATGGATCTCATCGACTGGTCGGAAGAGGTCTACGAAAAAATCCGCGAAGACTACAACGCTTTCGTTGCCCGGCTCGGCTTCTCCGACATCCACTTTATTCCGATGTCGGCGCTGAAAGGTGATAACGTCGTCGATCATTCACAGAACATGGCGTGGTATGATGGCCCGACCTTCCTGCATCACCTCGAGGGTGTTAATATTTCGACTGACCGCAACCTGATTGATATGCGCTTTCCAGTTCAGAGTGTGCTTCGCCCGCACCTCAACTTCCGCGGATTCAGCGGTACGATCGCCTCCGGGTTTATGCGGGTCGGCGATGAAGTGATGAGTCTGCCGTCGCGCCGGGCTTCGAGACTCAAAGCGATCATCGGTCCCGACGGGGAGATTGCGGAGGCGTTTGCTCCCATGGCGGTGACCGTTACGCTCGAAGATGAAATTGATGTGTCGCGCGGCAATATGCTGGTTCCGGTGAAAAATCTGCCGCACGTTGGCAACGAATTTGAGGCAATGGTCGTCTGGATGCACGAAACGCCGGCGAAGGCGGGTCGTTCCTATCTGATCAAGCAAACGACCAATATGGTGCCGGGCGTGCTGGCCGATATTCGCTACAAAGTGGACGTGAACACGATGCGGAAGCAGGCGGGGGGCGAGGCCCCCGCCGTTAAAACCGTTCAATGGGGGGGAAATTCTTCCGATTTTAACGAGCGAAGCGATTCAACGTTTAACGAGTTGAACGCCGCAACAGAGTTGCAATTGAATGAGATTGCCCGTGTGCATATTACGCTTCATCGGCCGATCGCATTCGACCCCTACGAGAAGAACCGGTCGACAGGTGCTTTCATTATTGTTGATCGCATGACGAATATCACGGTCGGTGCGGGCATGATCGTTGATCGCGTGGTGCCTAAGCCGAAGTCGTCTGCACCGGTCAGCAAAAATATTGTGAAAACCGCCAGCCTCGTTTCCGACGAAGACCGCCGGAAGTTGCTGAATCAAAAAGGCGCAACGCTCTGGCTGACGGGGCTGAGCGGTTCGGGCAAGTCAACGATTGCCCGCCAGCTGGAACGGGAACTGACCGATATGGGCCACGCCTGTTATATTCTCGACGGCGATAACATCCGCCACGGTCTCAACCGCGATCTCGGATTTTCCATGGAAGACCGTTCCGAAAATATCCGCCGTATTGGCGAAGTCGCGCGGCTTTTTAATGAAGCCGGTATCATAGTGATTACCGCCTTCATTTCGCCGTACCGTGAAGACCGGAAGCAGGCGCGCGCCATTGTAAATGGCGGCATCGTTGACGACGGTGAAACCGTTCAAGACGTTAAAATCGAAAAAGACTCTTCGGCTTCAACGAGCTCCGAATCTTCGGAGCGTTTCAACGGCTTAAACGAAGGCGGCGCCCGTTTGAACGACTCAACGAATCCGCGTGAAACGCGGTTCGTTGAGATATTCGTTGATACACCGATCGAAATTTGTGAGCAGCGTGATCCCAAGGGGCTCTACAAAAAAGCGCGGGCGGGCGAAATCCCGCAGTTCACTGGTATTACCGATCCCTATGAGCCTCCGCAGAAGCCGGAGATAACCCTTCCGTCCGCCGATCTACCGGTTAATCAGGCCGTGGGTCTTGTTATCGAAAAACTTCGGCAGGAGGGGATTGTCGGCTGACGACTTAACAACCAGCAACTGACAGCTAGGAGCTGAACTATGATGAAAAAAGCACTTATTACAGGCATTACGGGGCAGGATGGGTCGTATTTGGCGGAACTTCTTCTTGATAAAGGGTATGAAGTCCACGGGATTATCCGCCGTGCCAGCACGTTCAATACGAACCGCATTGACCACCTCTATCGGGATCGTCACGAAACCGGCGTCAAAATGTTTCTGCATTACGGCGACCTGACCGATTCGAGCAACCTCAACCGGATTATCGAAAAAACGAATCCGGATGAAATCTACAACCTTGCCGCGCAGTCGCATGTGCAGGTTTCGTTTGAAGTGCCCGAATACACGGCTGAGGCCGATGGCATCGGCACGCTGCGCCTGCTGGATGCCATTCGTGAAACGGGCGTGGATTGCCGGTTCTATCAGGCGTCCACTTCTGAGCTGTACGGGAAAGTGGTTGAGGTTCCGCAAACCGAAACCACGCCGTTCTATCCGCGCTCGCCGTACGGTGTGGCCAAACTTTATGCTTTTTGGATTGTTAAAAACTATCGTGAAGCATACGGCTTGCATGCCAGCAACGGGATTCTCTTCAATCATGAATCGCCGCGTCGCGGCGGAACCTTTGTGACCCGCAAAATCACCATGGCCGCGGCCCGTGTTTCGCGCGGCCTGCAGCAGTGCCTTTACATGGGAAATATTGACGCAAAGCGCGACTGGGGCTATGCACCCGATTTTGTTCAAATGATGTGGATGATGCTTCAGCAGAAAGCGCCGGATGATTATGTGGTGGCGACCGGAGAAATGCATTCCGTCCGGGAATTCATCGAAAAGTCGTTTGGTCACGCCGGCATTGAAATCGCATGGGAAGGCGAGGGCGTCAAAGAGATCGGTAAAAGCAAAGCCACCGGCGACATCGTCGTGCGGATGGACGAGCGCTACTATCGCCCCGCCGAAGTCGAGCAACTGCTCGGCGATCCCTCCAAAGCCAAAAAGCAGCTTGGCTGGGAGCCGAAAGTAAAGTTTGAGGAACTCGTCAAAATCATGACCGATGGCGATCTCAAAATCCTTGATGGCGCGCCGTACTCAAAAGGATTTTGAGATCGGTTGTTAGGTTGATGAGTTGATGGTTGTTAGGGGCGCAGCGAAGCAACTGACAACCAATAACGTAACAACCGCAACTACCGGAGGTGGAAAATGAAAACGTTTGAAGAGGTGGAGTGCTACAAACTGGGCCGTGAATTGCGTAAAGCGGTTTCAAAATTCTGTAAAACCTTGCCCAGGGAAGAAGAATACAGGCTCAAAGATCAAATCATTCGCTCTTCACGCTCTGTTACAGCAAACATATCCGAAGGCTATGGAAGGCATCACCATCAGGAAAATGCGCAGTTCTGCAGAACCGCTCGCGGCTCATTGTCTGAAACTCTGCATCATTTGAACACGGCACAAGACGAAGAATATTTAGCCGATAGAGAATATTCTGAACTGCGCAAGCTGCTGGAAGAGACATGGAAAGTCCTCAACGGATACATCTTGTATTTACAAAAGTGTGCGCAATCCGGAGTTCCCCGGCAACCTGACAACTAAACAACCAACAACCCTTTAAATCCTATGACCGCAACAACCAGCAACCAGCAACTAACAACTTCGGGCGCTCCGCGCCTGCCGCGCGACGCGCGGATCTACGTCGCCGGCCATTTAGGCCTCGTCGGCTCCGGAATCTGGCGGGCATTCGAGCGGCACGGATACACCAATCTGCTGGGACGCTCCATTGATGAAATGGATCTGATGAATCAGCAGATTGTAGATGACTTTTTTGCCGCTGAAAAGCCGGACTGCGTGGTGCTGGTGGCCGCGAAGGTCGGCGGAATCAACGCTAACAATACTTATCGCGGACAGTTCATCTACGAAAACCTCATGATTGAGCTGAATGTGATTCATTCCGCCTATAAGCACGGCGTCAAAAAGCTGCTGTTTCTGGGGTCGAGCTGCATCTATCCCAAGCTTGCGGAGCAACCCATCAAAGAAGAGGCGCTTTTGACCGGACCGCTGGAACCGACGAATGAGCCGTATGCCATTGCCAAAATCGCGGGCATCCGGCTGTGTGATGCGTATAACCGGCAGTACGGCACCAACTTTATTTCCGCCATGCCGACCAACATGTACGGCCCGGGCGATAACTATCATCCGGAAAACTCTCACGTCCTCCCCGCCATGATCCGCAAGATACATCTATCCCGGCTTTTAGAGGAGGGTGATTTTGACGGTCTTGCCAAAATCAACGAATACGAAAGCCGGGCGTTAAACGTTAAAGGTTCAGCGTGCAACGATTTGTTCGGGTGGTTGAAAGAATCCGGAATCACAGTCTCCGGCTTGAACGATTTCAACGACTTGAACGAGGTGCAACGCACCGTTTCAACGAAAGGAGTGACGCTTACCCTTTGGGGAAGCGGAACTCCATTTAGAGAATTTCTCTACAGTGACGACCTCGCTGAGGCCTGTGTCTTCCTGCTGGAAAATGCTGAGTATAAGGACATGGCGTTTACTGATGAATCCGGCACGGTGCAATCGCATATCAATGTTGGCTCCGGCGTTGAAGTTACTATTAAAGAACTGGCCGAGACCGTCAAAGAGGTGGTCGGCTTTGAAGGCGAGATTTTCTTCGATACCTCCAAGCCGGATGGAACGCCTCGCAAACTGATGGATTCCTCCCGCCTGCGAGCCCTCGGCTGGTCACCGAAAGTTTCGCTGAAAGAAGGCATTACTTTCGCGTACAAGGATTTTCTTTCACGTTTCCGGTGACCGGCTAACAGCTTGCTTTTTGATCGGAAAGTTGCATTCATAAGCTTTGGAAAAGGGAGCGATAATGAAGACTATAGAAATTGATCCGAAAGTTTGTAACGGCAAACCGGTTATTGCGGGAACGCGAATACCGGTAACGGTCATTCTGGATCAGCTTGCAGATGGATGCAGCATGCCGGATATTCAGCGCAAATATCCTGAACTGACACCGCCCCTGATTACAGCAGCGCTTCGCTACTGTCATGCTATGATTGACCACTGTGAACTGGAGGCGGCAACGGCATGACCTCGGCCCGGTTTCTGCTTGATCATTGTTTCTGAGCGCGGCATTCGACGAATACATACGGGCGCGATCTAATTTCTCTAGCGGGAGTCATGAACCTGATTTTTTGACCCGGGTCAAGTACCCCTTATCAACTGTGAGCTGCCGGCTGAACAACTGCTTTGCGGGCTGGAAGCTGCAGATTTCCCTGAAAGAAGGTCTCGCCCTTGCATACAAAGATTTCCTTTTCCGAATGCAATAGGTTTTTACCACCCGCTGACGCTAGAGAGGGCTTCGAGGGGTGCAGAGGAGAATAGGAAAACGAAGCACATGGGAATAAAGCAGAAAATATAACCGGCGTTTAATTTCCCTGCTTATTCCGATGTCTGTTCTGCACAGCGGAACTGCGGCCTGTGTGGCCGCGGTCGTTTTCCTTCAACCAGTTTTAACGGAAACAAGCCTCTGACTTACCCGGCTGTGTACTCTAAGGAGCGTAGCGACTGGGCGGTAAAAAATCCCGGGCAGCTTGAACGCTAATTTTATGAATAAAATTTTAATAATCGGATGCCTCGGTCAGCTCGGCACGGATTGTATGTTGGTGCTGGGCGAGGAAACCATTGGGATTGATCTCCCGGAGATAGATATTACGAATCGTTCCCAATGTTTGGAAACATTGGCGCACTATCAGCCGAAGGCCATCGTCAACTGCGCGGCCTACACCGCGGTTGATGCCTGCGAGAGCGATCCGGCCTGCTGGAAGGTGAATGTGGACGGCCCGAAGCATCTGGCGGAATGGGCGGCGGCCAACGGGGCCTTTCTGGCGCACGTTTCAACGGATTATGTATTTGACGGAGAAAAACCGTTATTCGATGCCTATGTTGAAACAGATATGCCCGCGCCGGTTTCGGAGTATGGAAAATCCAAACTGGCCGGGGAACAGGCGATTCTTGAGAGCGGGGCGGATGCAGCGATTCTGCGGACGGCCTGGCTTTACGGTGCGCATGGGAAAAATTTCCTGAAAACGATGCTGCGGCTGGCGATGCAGAATCCGGAAAGGGAACTCCGGGTGGTGAACGACCAGTTTGGGTCGCCGACCTGGTCGCATACTCTGGCCCGGCAAATTGCGGCGGTCGTTGGTGCCAGGGCGTCCGGCATTTTTCATGCGACATCGGAAGGCCATTGCAGTTGGTATGATTTGGCGAACCGGTTCCTTTCTCTAATGGACGTGCCGTACAAAATAGTTCCGTGTGCCAGCGAGGAATATCCAACACCGGCGCGCCGCCCGAAAAATTCAATCCTGGAAAACGCACACGCAAAGCAGTTGGGTCTGAATGTTTTCAATGATTGGAAAGAGGATCTCACACGGTTTGTCAGCACACAAAAAGAAATGCTGATGAACGAAGCGGCTGTAACGATTTGAACGTTTTCGACGAGGCGCATTCGCGCCGTTTCAACGGGGTAAATTATGAAAAATCTGATGGTAACCGGCGGGTGCGGGTTTATCGGCGGCAATTTTATCCGCTACGTATTAACTGAGACGAATTTTTCCGGACGCATAATTAATGTGGATAAACTGACTTACGCAGGGAATCCCGAGAGTTTGGCAGATGTCGCGGAACAGTTTCCCGGCCGTTACATCTTTGAACAGGTGGACATCTGTGATGCAAAAGGCATTGATCGTGTTTTTAATGAATACGCGATAGATACCGTGGCGCACTTTGCCGCGGAGTCGCATGTGGACCGATCAATCACCGGGCCGGGCGAGTTTATTCAAACCAACATTGTCGGAACCTATATACTTCTCAATGCAGCTTTGATGTATTGGCGCTCCCTGACCCCTGACCTCCGACCCCTGACCTCTGAGTTTCTGTTCCATCATGTGAGTACGGATGAGGTGTTTGGTTCGCTGGGCGAAACAGGCGCATTTTCCGAAACCACGCCGTATCAGCCCAACAGCCCTTATTCGGCGACCAAAGCGGGCTCTGACCACCTTGTACGCGCCTACCATGAGACCTTCGGATTGCCGACTACGATGTCCAACTGCTCCAACAACTACGGGTCGTACCATTTCCCGGAAAAGCTGATTCCATTGGTGCTTCTCAATGCAAGGGAAGGAAAGCCTCTTCCGGTGTATGGCGACGGCATGCAGGTGCGTGACTGGCTTTATGTCCGTGATCATGCCATTGCCATTTGGACCGTCATGCAAAAAGGGCAGCGCGGCGAAACTTACAACGTCGGGGGGCGCTGTGAGATGCCCAATCTTCACGTGGTTGAAATGATATGCGATTTGATCGATGAAATGGTTGGGCCTCTTTCTGAGCACGCTTCGCGACGAGAACTGATTACATTTGTAAAAGATCGTCCCGGACATGATCGGCGTTATGCGATTGATTGCTCGAAAATACAGAGAGAGCTTGGCTGGGAACCGGAGGAAACCTTTAAAACCGGTTTGCGTAAAACCGTTCAGTGGTATCTGGATAATCCCGAATGGGTTGAGCATGTGCGCAGCGGTGAATATCAGCGCTGGATCGAAAAAAACTACGAAGAGCGCTTAGGCGAAGCCTAAGTGCAGTTGATAGTTGATAAGGTGGCGAATATATTTTCACAACCGCTGCGCTAGAGGGATGCAGAGGGGTTCAGAGTAATAAACGGTGTCGCTAGAAGCGACGGCCCTGCGGGGTGCAGGGCTTGATTTTAAGTAGAAAGTTTGCACACGAACTCGTTCGCGGCCGAACTCCCTGCTTCAAATCTGTTCGTTTATTCCTCTTCGCTTGTTCTCTGCCGTGCTCGGCTGTTTGCTCTAACGAACTTGTGAGTGGTTGTGGATAAATCTTTGTGAGCTTTCAGGTGTTTTTCGTGCCTAAAAAAGGAGACGTGATGAGAAAAGGAATCATATTGGCTGGTGGTTCGGGAACGAGACTCCACCCGTTAACTCGCGTGGTTAGCAAGCAGTTGCTGCCGGTGTATGACAAGCCGATGATTTATTATCCGCTGTCGGTGCTGATGTTGGCCGGAATCCGAGACATCCTGATCATCAGCACACCGCATGACCTGCCGATGTTCCGGGAGCTGCTTGGAAGCGGCGAACAGTGGGGACTTTCATTCAGCTATGCAGAGCAGCCGAAGCCTGAAGGACTCGCGCAGGCTTTTCTCATCGGCGAAGATTTCATTGGGAATGACCCAAGTTGCCTGATTCTGGGCGACAACATCTTTTACGGACACGGCTTTACAGGAATGCTGAAAAACGCCGACGCCCGCACAGAAGGCGGTACGGTGTTTGCCTATCCGGTACTCGACCCGGAGCGCTACGGGGTGGTGGAATTTGATGAAAACGGAAAGGCATTATCTTTGGAGGAAAAGCCGGCCAAGCCGAAATCGAACTATGCGGTGCCGGGCCTGTACTTCTACGACAATCGGGTTGTGGAACTGGTTAAAGAGCAGAAACCGTCTGCGCGCGGTGAGCTTGAGATCACCTGTTTGAATAAGCGATACCTCGAAATGGGTGAGTTGAGCGTGGAGCCTCTCGGCCGCGGATTCGCCTGGCTGGATACCGGAACGCACGATTCCCTGCTGGAAGCCGGGGCCTTTGTCGAGACGCTGGAGAAAAGGCAAGGGCTGAAAATTTCCTGTGTGGAAGAAATTGCGTGGCGCAAAGGCTACATCGACTCTGCGCAGCTCGAAAAACTGGGACACGAACTCTCCAAAAATGGGTATGGGAAGTATCTTCTTCGGCTCTTGGCGGAGAAATAGCTGATGGGTTGATGTGTTGTTTGGTTGATAGGGCTCTGGAGATAGGTTTTACAACCGCTGACGCTTGAGGAACTCCGAGGAATAGAGAGTGGACAGACGCCGGGGCCGGAAATCAGACAATGTATTGAAATTGAAAGACGGAATTCGGAGGTTGTCATTGCAGTAAAGTTTTTCACAACCGCTTTTGCTAGAGACCTGAGACCAACGGTCGAAAGAGGCCGGTTCTGCTGAAGAAAGAGCGGCAATGACGAAAGGAATGGCAAATAGAGAGCAGCAGCCGAGTGGGATTTTTGGATTATTGATGTCGGGAATAAACGGTGCGGCTGATAGCCGCAGCCCTGCGTGGCCGGGCTCGATTTGAAGTAGAGAACTCATTTCCAAGCATGTTTGCAAATGGACTCTCTACTCCAAATCTTTCCCGTTTATTTTTTCTCCTCTGGCCCGCTCTGGCTTACTCTAGTGAGCGAAACGAACGGTTGTGAAAATCTTAAGTGCGTTTAAATTCGCGCAATTCGCGGGTCGCCCTGA